>Ga0302320_10000016_pt1 | contig 288107 bp, 259 predicted proteins | sample Bog_T0_3_FD_202130 | JGI IMG/M metagenome (GOLD analysis project Ga0302320, IMG submission 202130) | Peat permafrost microbial communities from Stordalen Mire near Abisko, Sweden - Bog_T0_3 | ecosystem: Environmental > Terrestrial > Soil > Wetlands > Peat | place: Sweden: Abisko, Stordalen... | reverse complement strand
AGTCATTCCAATTGACCCCTACCTTGCTTAATACTCCAAAATCATTCCAGTTAATCCCTGTACGTGTTAATACATTTAGATCATTCCAGTTAATACCAATCTTGCTCAATACTCCAAAGTCATTCCAGTTAATCCCTACGTTTGTTAATACCTCTAAAGCATTCCAATTAACCCCCGTGCTACCCAACACTCCAAAATCATTCCAATTAATTCCTGAACTTGTCAATGCCTCAAAAGCAATCCAATTAACACCCGTAGTGCTCATCACCTCTAAATCATCCCAGTTAATCCCAGCAGTGGACATTACTTCCAAATCGGTCCAATTGACTGGATCAAGCATTACTTCCAAATCGTGCCAATTAACTCCAGTCGTACTCATCACTCTTAAATCATTCCAGTTGATCCCTGAGGTAGTCAACACCCCAAAATCATTCCAGTTGATACCTGTGCTGGTTAATAAATTCAGATCATTCCAATTAATTCCTGTCTTGCTAAACGCTCCAAAATCATTCCAATTAATGCCTGTACGAGTAAATAGATTCAGATCATACCAATTAATTCCTGTCTTGCTTAACACTCCAAGATCATTCCAATTAACCCCTGCCCGGGTTAACACGTTCATGTCATTCCAATTAATTCCTACCTTACTAAACACTCCAAAATCGTTCCAGTTAATACCCGTCTTACTTAACACTTCAAAATCATTCCAGTTAATTCCTGTCTTACTTAAGACTCCTAAGTCATTCCAGTTAATGCCCGTATGTCCGAGAACATACATATCATTCCAATTAATACCTGTCTTGGTCAACACACCAAAGTCATTCCAATTGATCCCTGACCTAGTCAATACCCCAAAATCATTCCAGTTGACACCAATCTTGCTTAAAACCCCAAAATCATTCCAATTGATCCCCGTGTGACTGACTACATACATATCGTTCCAATTAATACCCGTCTTAGTTAACACACCTAAATCGTTCCAGTTAATTCCTGTTCGGGTTAATACATTCATATCATACCAATTGACACCTACCTTGCTCAGCACCCCAAAATCGTTCCAATTAATACCGGTTTTGCTTAATACCTCAAAATCATTCCAATTAACCCCTACCTTACTAAGTACGCCAAAATCATTCCAATTGATCCCAATATGACTGACCACATACATATCATTCCAATTGATACCTGTCTTGCTTATCACTCCAAAATCATTCCAATTAATCCCATTCTTGCTCATTACTCCAAAATCATTCCAATTAACCCCAGTTTTACTTAACACTCCTAAATCGTTCCAATTGATCCCTGTCTTGGTTATCACTCCAAAATCGTTCCAGTTGATTCCCGTTTTACTCAGCACTCCCAAATCATTCCAATTAATTCCTGTGTCGCTCATCACTCCAAAATCACTCCAGTTGATCCCTGTCTTGCTTAACACTCCAAAATCATTCCAGTTGATCCCTGTCTTGCTTATTACTCCAAAATCATTCCAGTTGATCCCTGTCTTGCTTAATACCCCAAAATCATTCCAATTAATGCCTGTATGTGTTAACACATTCATATCGTTCCAATTAATTCCTACCTTAGTTAATGCCCCAAAGTCATTCCAGTTAATGCCCGTACGGGTTAAAATATTTATGTCATTCCAGTTAATCCCCGTCTTGGTCAAAACCCCAAAATCATTCCAATTTATCCCTGTTTTACTCAATACCCCAAAGTCATTCCAATTAATGCCTGTCTTGCTCAAAACATCAAAATCATTCCAGTTGATCCCTGTTCGGGTTAATACATTCATATCATACCAATTTACCCCTACCTTGCTTAACACTCCAAAGTCATTCCAATTAACACCTGTCTTGGTCAACACGGATAAATCACTCCAGTTCAACCCAATCTTTGTCATCACTGCCAAATCACTCCAATTAATACCCGCTTCTGACAAAGTATTCACATAGCTGCCCAGATCTATCCAGTTGATACCAGTCGTGGTCAATACCTGTAAGTCATTCCAGTTGACCCCTGTCTCAGTCAACAATCCAAAGTCAGTCCAGTTAATTCCTACCTTGCTCATCACCCCAAAATCATTCCAGTTAATACCTGTACGGCTCACAACATTGATATCATTCCAATTAATTCCTGTCTTGCTCAATACTCCAAAATCATTCCAATTAATTCCTGTCCTGGTCAACACTCCAAAATCATTCCAGTTAATCCCTGTCTTGCTCAATACTCCAAAGTCATTCCAGTTAATTCCGGTATGTGTTAACAAATTCAAATCATTCCAATTGACTCCTACCTTGCTCAACACTCCAAAGTCATTCCAGTTGATTCCTGTATGGCTGACAATATACAAGTCATTCCAATTAATCCCTGTCTTGGTCAATGATACAAAGTCATTCCAGTTAATACCTGTCTTGGTCAACACTCCAAAATCATTCCAGTTAATCCCTGTCTTGCTCAATACTCCAAAGTCATTCCAGTTAATTCCTGTCTTCGTTAATACTCCAAAATCATTCCAATTAATTCCAGTATTACTCAATATTCCAAAATCATTCCAGTTAATCCCCGTGCGGGATAGCACATTTATGTCATTCCAGTTAATTCCCGTCTTGGTCAAAACCCCAAAATCACTCCAATTAATCCCTGTCTTGGTCAATACACCGAAGTCATTCCAATTCACTCCTGACTTACTTAGTACACCAAAATCATTCCAGTTAACTCCTGTATGACTGACCACATACATGTCATTCCAATTGATACCTGCCTTACTTAAGACCCCAAAATCGTTCCAATTTATTCCCGAATGGCTGACCAAATACATGTCATTCCAATTGATCCCTGTCTTACTCAATATCCCAAAATCACTCCAATTAATCCCAGTCTTGCTCAATGCTCCAAAGTCATTCCAGTTAATTCCTGTCTTGGTCAATACTCCAAAATCATTCCAGTTAATCCCTATCTTGCTTATTACTCCAAAATCATTCCAATTGATCCCTGTTCGGGTTAGTGCATTTATGTCAGACCAATTGACCCCGATCTTGCTTAACACTCCAAAATCGTTCCAATTAATCCCTATCTTGCTCAAAATTCCAAAATCGTTCCAATTAATACCCGTCTTAGTTAACACTCCAAAATCATTCCAATTAATAGCAGTCTTGGTCAACACTCCAAAATCATTCCAATTGATCCCTGTCCGGGTTAAGACATTTATGTCGTTCCAATTAACACCTGTCTTTGTCAATACTCCAAAATCATTCCAGTTAATACCCATCTTACCCAATACTCCAAAATCATTCCAGTTAATGCCCGTCTTGCTCAAAACTCCAAAATCATTCCAGTTGATCCCTGTTCGGGTCACCACATTCATATCATACCAATTTACCCCTACCTTGCTTAACACTCCAAAGTCATTCCAATTAACACCCGTCTTGGTCAACACGGATAAATCACTCCAGTTCAACCCAACCTTTGTCATTACTGCTAAATCACTCCAATTAATACCCGCTTCTGACAAAGTATTCACATAGCTACCCAAATCTATCCAATTGATACCTGTCGTGGTCAATACCTGTAGGTCATTCCAGTTGATCCCTGATGTGCTTAATACCCCAAAGTCATTCCAATTAACCCCGTTCTTGCTCATCACCCCAATATCATTCCAGTTAATACCTGTATGTGTTAATACACTCAAGTCATTCCAATTAATCCCTGTCTTGCTCAAAATCCCAAAATCATTCCAGTTAATCCCTGCCTTGGTCAATACTCCAAAATCATTCCAATTAATCCCTGTCTTACTTAAAACTCCAAAGTCATTCCAATTAATCCCTGTTCGGGTTAATACATTCATATCATACCAATTGACCCCTACCTTGCTCAGCACCCCAAAATCGTTCCAATTAATACCGGTCTTGCTTAATACCCCAAAATCATTCCAATTAACCTCTACCTTAGTAAGTACACCAAAATCATTCCAATTGATCCCTGTCTTGGTCAATATTCCAAAATCATTCCAGTTAATCCCAGTCTTGCTTAATACACCAAAATCATCCCAGTTGATACCTGTATGACTGACCACATACATATCATTCCAATTAATTCCTATCTTGGTCAAAACTCCAAAGTCATTCCAGTTAATTCCGGTGCGGGTCAATACATTCATATCATTCCAATTGATCCCCGTTTTTGTTAATACTCCGAAATCATTCCAGTTAATTCCCGTCTTGGTTAATACTCCGAAATCATTCCAATTAATCCCTGTCTTACTTAACACTCCAAAATCATTCCAATTGATTCCCGCATGACTAACCACATACATATCATTCCAATTGATCCCTGTCTTGCTTAACACCTCAAAGTCATTCCAGTTAATTCCCGTCTTGGTTAATACCCCGAAATCATTCCAATTAATCCCTGTCTTACTTAACACTCCAAAATCATTCCAATTAATCCCTGAATTGTTCAACACTTCGATATCATTCCAATTAATCCCTGTCCGGGTTAACACATTCATATCATTCCAATTAATCCCATTTCGTGTTAATACATTCATGTCATACCAATTAACCCCAACCTTACTCATTACTCCAAGATCATTCCAATTAATACCAGTACGGGTTAATACATTCATATCATACCAATTTACCCCTGCCTTACTTAATACACCAAAATCATTCCAATTTATGCCCGTATTAGTTAATGCCCTGAGATCATTCCAATTTATGCCCGTGCGGGTTAACACATTCATATCATTCCAATTAATTCCTGTCGTAGTTAATACCCCAAGGTCATTCCAGTTGATCCCTGTCCGCGTTAGCACATTGATGTCGTTCCAATTGATCCCGATCTTAGTCAATACTCCAAAATCATTCCAGTTGATACCTGTCTTAGTTAATACTCCAAAATCATTCCAATTAATTCCTGTCTTGCTCAATACTCCAAAATCATTCCAGTTGACTCCGATTTTGCTCATCACCCCAAAATCATTCCAGTTAATTCCTGTATGACTGAGCACATACATATCATTCCAGTTGACCCCTGTCTTACTTAGAACGCCGAAATCATTCCAATTGATCCCCGTCTTAGTTAAGACACCAAAATCATTCCAGTTCACACCGGTTTTACTTAACACACCAAAATCATTCCAATTGATACCGCTATGTGTTAACACATTCATGTCATTCCAATTAACCCCTACCTTGCTTAAGACTCCAAAATCATTCCAGTTGATACCTGTATGACTAACAACATACATATCATCCCAATTTATCCCTGTCTTACTTAACACCCCAAAATCATTCCAGTTGATCCCTGTCTTACTCATAACTCCAAAATCATTCCAGTTGACACCTGTCTTGGTTAATGCTCCAAAATCATTCCAATTCACACCTGTCTTACTTAACACTCCAAAATCATTCCAATTGATACCCGTCTTGCCCATCACCCCAAAATCATTCCAATTGATTCCTGTTTTGGTTAACACTCCAAAATCACCCCAGTTAATCCCTGTGCGTGTTAGCACATTAAGGTCATTCCAGTTAATCCCTGTCGTGGCTAATACTCCAAAATCACTCCAGTTGATCCCTGTTTTGGTTAATATTCCAAAGTCAATCCAGTTAAGCCCTGTCTTGGTCAATACCCCAAAATCGTTCCAGTTAACTCCCGCGTTGCTCATTACCCCAAAATCACTCCAATTAAGCCCTGTTTTGCTTAATACTCCAAAATCATTCCAGTTAATTCCTGATCGGGTTAACACATTCATGTCGTTCCAGTTGACACCCGTCTTACTTAACACTCCAAAATCATTCCAATTAATACCTGTCTTGCTCAACACCCCAAAATCATACCAGTTAATCCCTGTCTTGGTTAATACTCCGAAATCATTCCAGTTTATCCCTGTGTGTGATAACGCATTAAGATCATTCCAGTTAAGCCCTGTCTTGGTTAATACTCCAAAATCACTCCAATTGATCCCTGTTTTGGTTAATACCCCAAAATCATTCCAATTAATTCCTATCTTGGACAATACCCCAAAATCGTTCCAATTAACTCCCGCCTTGCTCATTACCCCAAAATCACTCCAATTAAGCCCTGTTTTGCTTAATACTCCAAAATCATTCCAGTTAATTCCTGATCGGGTTAACACATTCATGTCATTCCAGTTGACACCCGTCTTACTTAACACTCCAAAATCATTCCAATTAATACCTGTCTTACTCAACACCCCAAAATCATTCCAATTGATCCCTGTCTTGGTTAAAATTCCGAAGTCATTCCAGTTAATACCGGTGCGAGATAATACATTAAGATCATTCCAGTTAAGCCCTGTCTTGGTTAATACTCCAAAATCATTCCAGTTTATCCCTGTCTTTGTTAAAACTCCAAAATCATTCCAATTAATTCCTATTTTGGTCAATACACCAAAGTCATTCCAATTGATCCCTGTGCGGGTTAACACTTCCATGTCATTCCAGTTAATACCAGTAGTACTTAATACCCCCAAATCACTCCAATTGATCCCTGTTTTACTTAATACTCCAAAATCATTCCAATTAATGCCTATCTTGGTCAATGCCCCAAAATCATTCCAATTGATCCCGGTTTTAGTCAAAACTCCAAAGTCATTCCAATTGATACCCGTCTTGGTCAATACTCCAAAATCATTCCAATTGATACCCGTCTTGGTCAGAACCCCAAAATCGTTCCAATTAATCCCTGTATGTGTTAACACATTAATGTCATTCCAATTGACCCCTACCTTACTTAATACTCCAAAATCGCTCCAGTTAATCCCTGTACGACTGAGCACATACATATCACTCCAATTAATTCCTGTCTGCGTCAGTACCCCAATATCATTCCAGTTAACGCCTGCCTTGGTCAATACACCAAAATCATTCCAGTTAATCCCCGTCCTGGTTAACACATTCATATCGTACCAATTGACTCCCGCCTTACTTAACGCCCCAAAGTCATTCCAATTAATGCCCGTTTTCGACAATATCCCAAAGTCATTCCAATTAATACCTATCTTTGTCAACACACCAAAATCATTCCAGTTAATGCCTGTGTGAGTCAAAACATTCATATCGTTCCAATTGACCCCTGCCTTGCTTAAAATCCCAAAGTCATTCCAGTTAATACCCGATTTGGTCAATGTCCCAAAATCACTCCAATTAATGCCCGTCTTACTTAGCACCCCAATATCATTCCAATTTATCCCCGAATGACTGAACACATACATATCATTCCAATTAATACCTGTCTTACTTAACACTCCAAAATCGTCCCAGTTAATGCCAGTCTTTGTCAACACATCAAAATCATTCCAATTAATACCTGTTTTACTCAATACTCCAAAATCATTCCAATTAATACCCGTACGGGTTAATACATTAAAATCATTCCAGTTAATTCCTGTTTTGGTCAATACTCCAAAATCATTCCAGTTAATTCCTGTTTCGCTTAACACTCCGAAATCGCTCCAATTAATCCCAGTCTTGGTCAACACACCAAGATCATTCCAATTAATACCCGTACGGGTTAATACATTAAAATCATTCCAATTGACCCCGGCCTTACTTAACACTCCAAAATCATTCCAGTTAATTCCTGTACGTGTTAACACATTCATGTCATACCAATTAACTCCACTTTTAGAAAGCACACCAAAATCATTCCAATTGACACCTGCAGTGGTTAATACGTTAAGATTGGACCAATTCACGCCTGTCTTGCTCAAAACTCCAAAATCATTCCAATTAATTCCTATTTTGGTAAGTACCCCAAAATCATTCCAATTAACTCCTGCTTTTGTCAGCACTTCAAAATCATTCCAGTTGATCCCTGTACGCGTTAACACATTAAGATCATTCCAATTAATCCCTGTCTTTGTCAATACACCAAAATCATTCCAGTTAATTCCTGTTTTTGTTAATACTCCGAAATCATTCCAGTTAATTCCTGTCTTGGATAAAACACCCAAATCATTCCAATTAATTCCAGTCCTGCTTAAGATATTCAGATCGTTCCAATTGATCCCTGTCTTGGTCAAGACCCCAAGATCATTCCAATTGATACCTGTCCTGCTTAAAACATTCAAATCATTCCAATTCACCCCGGTTTTACTTAATATTCCGAAATCACTCCAATTAACACCTGCTTTAGTTAATACTCCAAAATCATTCCAATTAATTCCTGTTTTGCCTAAAACTCCAAAATCCATCCAGTTGATCCCTGTACGGGTCAACACGTTTAGATCATTCCAATTAACTCCTATCTTGGTCAAAACTCCAAGATCATTCCAATTGATCCCTGTTTTAGATAAAACCTGGAGATCTGTCCAATTAATACCAACCTTAGTTAATACTCCAAAATCCATCCAATTAATACCTGTGCGGGTCAACACATTAAGATCATTCCAGTTAACCCCTGCTTTACTTAGCGCTCCGAAATCATTCCAATTAATGCCGGTCTTGCTTAGGACCCCAAAATCACTCCAGTTAATCCCTGTCTTTCCTAATACTCCCAAATCATCCCAGTTAATCCCTGCCTTGCTTAAAACATTAAAATCACTCCAATTAATTCCGGCAGTACTCATCACTTTGAAATCATACCAATTGATGTTGTTAATTGACAATACCGTCAAATCATTCCAATTGACACCGACATTGCTCAAAGCCGCCAAGTCATACCAATTGATCCCTTCGCTCCAGCTGACGCCGGCATTGGTCAGGACTTCAAAATCATACCAGTTGATACCAACCTTACCTGACACCGCTAAATCATCCCAATTAATACCGGCCCGACCCAATACGACCAGATCATTCCAATTGACCCCATCACTATAAAGTTTTTGAACATCCGTCCAATTAATTCCCTTTTTGGTTAATACATTAAAATCAGACCAGTTAATACCGACATTGGAAAGTACCGTAAGATCAGCCCAGTTGATGCCCTTAACCGTCAATGAAGCGATGTCTTTCCAATTAATTCCTGAATTAGATTGCACGGCAAAATCTTGCCAGTTAACACCGCTGTTAACATCGTTATAAATACTAGCTGTCTCGCCTAAAATCGTAGAAACATTGGTTTTAAGCACGCCTATATCCTGCCAATTAATGGTATTGGTGCTGCCCTTGATGACTCCAATATCCTGCCAGTTAATGGTATTGGTTTGAGCTTTGATGACACCGATATCTTCCCAGTTAATTGTATTACCAAAAGAATCTTGGATGACAGTACCCTGGCCGCTAATGGCCAAGTTTACAGTTGCACTACAAGAAGCCGCGCCGCAAGGTGTTTGACCGGAAATTCCAACATTAGCGGTGTAACCTGAAACTACGCCAGTCGGCACCCATGCTGAAGCAGATTTACACCAACTATTAGTAGGATCCGCGACTAAAGATATGTCGTGAGGTGTTGTACCACAAGCGCCAGTAGATTGGGTTGTATCGCAATCATTAATAGTACCATTAGGATTATAAATGATGATGGTACAAGAATCCGGACTTGAAGGATCATTTCCAGTTGCAAAAGGTTCTTTTTGATTATCATTGGCAGACCAAACATAAATAAAATAACCGGTAGAACCATTCCATACGGCTGAAGCAACAGGACCGGTACCAGGATTAATGGTAAAAGTAGCAGATGTTCCGGTTGTGAGACTACCGGAGGTCACTTGAAGAGTATACAACTGGCCGGCAGCGTTGATCGCTAAACCGGAAAATTGGGCCAGACCATTTACAACCGTAACGGTGGTAGTTCCTGTCAATTGTCCATTGCCAGGATTGCTGAGAATAGCAAGAGTAACCTGATCAGTGTTGTCATTGGCAACGATATTGCCATACGCATCTTCAACGGCCACGACCGGCTGACGCGAAAAAGGAATTGAGTGATTGGTATCTGAAGGGCTAACGGTAAAGACTAACTGGGTTGGCGTCCCATAGGACAAAGTTCCCGTAGAACCTGAAGTAGAATAAGGAGAATTATTCTGGGAACCGCCGTCGTAAATATCGCTGCCGATAGAAGACTCAGCATCCCCGGATGTTTGATCCCCGCCGCTGTATTGGGCATAGGCCGGGGTCAAGGCCGCAGAGACAAAGCTACCCATGGTGAAAAATGCCAAAAAGGCAAAAATTTTCAACAGGACAGGTCTTGTCTTCATTTTTAAACGTTTGTTTTTATTAGACATGCAATCTTATTTTATAATTCCAAATCTTAATTCTTACGAAGCGTTTCTTCCTAAACGCCCGCCTTGAAAAACCCCACAACTCGGATCATAACGTTCTAAACAGCTCTGTGAATCAGGATCTTTGACCGCATAACCCCTTGCGGATGTTGCATACACGATAGAACCGGGAGACTGAAAATCTCCGCCGCGATAACCGATACCGATTGTGCCGTCTACTCCGTTAGTATTGACAGGATCAATGCCCGGCCAGTCAATATTAGTGGCGAATCCCAAAGAAGTTAAGTTTCCTGTGCCATCTGTACCCTGAAAGACAAGCCCTTCTGGCCTGCCAACGGTGACCACCGGCTCTGCCAAATTACCGGAAAGTTCCATGTTGCCGTAAAAACCGGCACCGGCGCTGACGCGGGGATTAGTGGAATTAGCAACACTGGCCGCAAAGATGCCGACACGTAACGGCCCTGATTGCCCGGCGGCAATTCCGCCTGCACGGCCGTCACCAGAGCTCCAGGCCAATGAATTGCTGTTAATATTCGCCGTATCATTTAAAGTTTCCGCACCATTTTCATCTGTGTTAGGAATAATGTCCCCGGGCCCTGGCGCTGTCAATGAAGTTGTACCCCAAACATATTCTCCCGGTGTCGCCGGATTATCCGCGCCGCGTGCTGCTTTTTCATATTCTAATTCAGTGATCGGCCTTAACGCCGCCCACTCGGCATAAGCCGCCACATCCGGCCAGGAAACATAACTGACAGGACGGGAAGGTCTTAAGGTTGTGGCCCGGGTGGTTGGTATTGCTGAGTTCCAGGAAATCGTATTACGATTAACAACAGCTTGAGAATTTTTACCGCCAAATCTTGCATTCCCTGATGTAATATCACGATAAGGTTTGGCTGTTGCAGGGAGAGTATTAAAGAAGGCAACCCACTGACCTTCGGTCAATTGGTATTTCATTAAATAAAAAGCTCCAAACCCTTTAGGAAATGAAGCAGGGATTAAAAACGACGCGCCAGCAGGGAACTCATCACCCTTGGCACCTGTATTTTGATAATAATAGGACCCGCTGGCAGCGCCTGTTGTCTGAATGGCGTTTTCATTTTGGATGTACCAAGGAACACTGACCGCAGAGCCTTGAGTAAAGGCGTATTCTGTTGAACTGTTTGAACTTCCGTCTCCCGCATAAAAAGCGCCCTGAGGAATATAAACCATTTCGATACCGTAAATAGTATGCAAGGTATTCGCGGCCTGGGCCACTGTAGCTGAAACCCCGTCCAAGGCATAATTCCAAACAAATTGAACGCCTGTTAAGGCAATGTTTCCTGTAGCCTGACCCGATCTTTGCAGAAAAAATCCTTTTTGATCAGAAGCGACCTGAATTTCAAATTGACTCTGAAATTGAGTAGGGATAGAAAAACCAGCCGGATTGATCCCTGATCCAGCCATTGAAGCGTGCTTCCATGTTGCTCCGCCATCAGTCGAATATTTCATAAAGATCCAGATGGCATCATAGTTGGTTTGACTTCGCCAGCTATTATCCTGTGTCAAATTAAAAGAAAAAGTAATAGTGCCCGAGGCTGTGTTAGCCGAAACCTCATCTAAATTGCTTAATTGCAAATTACTGGCCCATGCCACCGAAAAAGTAGTAAGACAGAAAATAATAGAAATAAAAATGTTTTTAACTACCATCATAAGTCCTGACCCCACGGCCTCCGAAAGTGTTTAACGCGGCTGTTGATGTTAATGCTGCTTCAATACGATCTGACGTCCTCAAATAATTAGCAGTATCTGCCCATGAACCGCCGCGAAACCCTGAACCCGTTGCTCCATCAATACCATTTTGAGGTTGCGTATCTATCCCAGGCCAATCGGTATTAGTAGCATTCCCTTCATAACCTGTGGTCGAATTCAAGACCCCCGTACCTTCGCTTCCAATAAAGAGCAAACCCGTGCTATTGCCTATAGTTACAACATGTTCTTTCAAATTGCCACCCAGATCCATAACCCCATAATAAGAAGCCCCTGCGCTTGTCCTTGTTGAAGAGGAACCTGCAAAAATTCCCCCGCGTAAAGGCCCCTGATTATAACCAACCCCTTGAGCCGCATCACCACCGCTAAAAGTTGTATTACCATAATTAGCATTAGCATTTGTGGTGGCAGTAATAGTCTCTGTCCCATCTTCCGTTGTCCCACTAATCGTAGTAGCTGCTGTAATAGTCTGATTTCCCCATATATATTCACCGGCATTGGGAAGAAGCGGGCCGCGAGCCATTTTTTCAAATTCCAATTCTGTCATGGGGCGCAAAGCATCCCAAGCTAAAAAAGCCGCTAAATCCATCCAGCTTAAATAACTAAGTGCTCGTGATGGCCTCTGGGTTGAGCACAGCAAAGGCGTTCCGGCACAGCTGATGGTATTTCGATAGATCACATTTTGAGAATTCTTATGATTGGTATCTGCCAAGTCATGATTAAGACGGGCCGCTGCCGGTAGAGAATTAATAAACTGTACCCACTGTCCCTCATTAATTCCGTATTTCATAGCATAGAATGCATTATATCCTTTAGGGAAGGCAGCCGGAACCGTAAATGATGCGCCTGTAGCGAATTCCCCCGCATTACCACCAGAAACATATTGATAACCACCTGAAGTTGCGTTAGTCACAGGAATAGGATTCTCACTATTAATATTCCAAGGAGCAGTATCTGAGCTGCCGCTATTAAAGGAAGCGACACTGGTGTTATAATCTCCTGCGTAAAAAGATCCTTGGGGAATAAAGACCATTTCCAGACCAAAAACGCTTGCATAGATTTGATCACTATTACTAAAACCGCAACCTTGATAATTAACAGTCAACTGCACGTTTTGAGTATTTATATTTCCAACAAATCCTGTATTGGCAGGTTGCAAAAAAGCACCGGTCGCATCTTGAGGCACATAAATTTGTAAATTAGATCCGTTACCGGTTGAAGTCCCCGCCGGGTTTAGGCCGGCAGCTGTAATTTGACACAGCACTTCATGGGTAGGTGACACTTGGGCATTATTCAATCGCACGGTCAACCAAGCGGCATCAAAGTTGATCTTATTACGCCAAGAATTTTGCCAGCTGACATTAAATGTCACCACAACGGTCTTGGCATTTGGGTCACGCGTACCTAAAGTTACATTCGTCACAGACAAATTGTTGGCATAACTCGGGGACACGCTAACAAGAAAACCCATCAATACCACTATCAAAATTTTTCCGAATTTTTCGGTCATAAAAAACAATTCTAACGGGTTAAGTTGAAATTACCGTCGCTCTTATCCAATGGGGAATCAACCTTACTGCGCAAACTGAGCTTAGCTTCAAGTATTTTTTCTTTAACCGCAGGAGCATCAGGAGCATTGGGTTTTAAATACATGTACCATTGATAATGCTTAAGAGCAGTTTCCTGGTCCCCTAAATATTCGCCGCTGACAAAAGCCAAATTGTAATGGGTATCAGGGTCATTGGGCGTCAAATCCACGGCTTGATAATACTCCACGACAGCCCTTTGATACTCACCGCGTTCAAAATAAATATTCCCCATGTTGTAATGGGCTTTGGCCAATTCTGCCCTGAAGTTCTGGTCCTGAGGGTCCATGTCGCCGCCTTTGGAGAGCATTTCATTGGTCTTGGCCTCTAACTCCTGGGTGGTCTGCTGGCTTTGCTCTTCTACAACTTCTTTTTTAGAAGATTCATCCTGTTGAGAGGCGAGTTTTTCCTCTAATTCTTGCATACGTTTCTGGTAATCAGCATCTTTATCAGCCAATACGCCCCTGATATCCTGGATTTCCTGGGTATATTTCTTATTGAGATTTTCCACCCGGCGGATCTCTTTGACAAAATCATCACGTTCAGCCTGTGCCTCATCAGGACTGCCTCCCACCGCCGGTTGTGGCGGCTGAGCTTCATCTTGGGCACTCGCACGGGGAGCGCTTCCCAAAAGGGCAAAAGTAAAAATTAAAAGGCCCAATTGCATCATCCTCGTCGTGCCGTTTCCATTGCTAAAAAACCCTCTGCATAATTTGCCCATAATTTTGATCTCCATATTAAAAATTCGGCCGTCCCTGGAATTATTTGGATTCGTTACCCGCCGGTACAGCAGGTCCAATCGGTTGAATACTGTCGTTATAAATTTTAGCCCCTTTGATAGTCCCTCTTACTTTTTCGAAATCATCATTGCCTTTAACAATATGGGGTGTGATCAGGATCACGATTTCCGTATTGGTAAGCGTATCGGATGTACGGCTAAAAGCACCCCCTATCAATGGAAGGTCCATAAGCCCCGGAATACCTTTTTTCGTATGCACTTTATCTTGATTACGTAAACCGGCCATCACTATGGTTTGTCCGTCTTTTACCATGACAGAGGTCTCTACTTCGGTCTTATTCACCTGAGGGATGGTGCTGCCTTCAGCTGATTTGATAGTCGCGACTACTTCAGAGATCTCCGGGGTCAATTTCATCGTCACCATCCCGTCATCATTAATGGTGGGGATGACGCTTAATTTCAAACCGACATCAACAAAACGAACATCGTCGGAAGTAATGGCATTTTCTCCCGTACCATTGGTGGTCGCAACGATATAAGGAACAGTGTCCCCGATATGGATCTTAGCTTCTTCATTGTTAGTCACCAGGATCTGGGGGGTTGAGAGGATTTTGGTATCGCTAACCTGCTGTAAGGCACGTATCGCTGCGGTAAAATCATTGGCACTGAAATTACCCACCGAGATCCTGCCAAAATTATTCCCCAAATTATCCGCCGAAGAACCGGCTGAAGCGGCAGCATTCAAAGCCGTCTCATCAAGAGCACTGCTTGATAAATTCATTTGTTGATGGCCGCCGCTGGTTATAGGGGCCGTAATATCCACCCCGACATCATACGTGGGATTGATGACAATCTGTAAAACGCGGGCCTCGATCAATACTTCCTTGGTAGGGACATCCAGACTGCGGATGGTTTTCTCAACCTCATCCCGGCGGCCGGGGAACACCCGTACCAAAATTTCATTGGAGCGCTCATCAGCGGTAATAGTACCCACGGCTTTGGCGTCGATACGTGTACGTAATTTTTCCGCAACCACGTCCGCCTTGGCGTATTTCAAATCAAAAACCATGGTATCCAACGGCTGTTCGATCTGCTCAATGGCCTTCTTCATCAATGCAATAGCCTGGGGAGTATCCACCAAGACCACGGAACCGGTGTCTTCATCGATGATGATCTTGCCGCGGTTGCTGCGCATATTATCAAGAGCGGCCAGGACATAGCTGGGTTTGGCATATTGCAAATGCACAATGCTCACCTCTGTCTTATCGCTGAATTGCTTACCGTACATCGCCTCATATTCGCTGGCAGACATGATCTGGACAATATCATCATCAATGTGATAGGCCAGTTTGTTGGAGATGACCACGATATCCAACGCGTCCTTGATATCCACATCGTGCAAAAGCAGCGTGCTGCGGCCTTGCACCGACGGGGCGATGATGACGTTGAAATCCCCTTTTTGGGCCAGGAATTTGACCACGTCCACGATGTTCATATCGCGCACATCCAGCGTGATCTTGCGCGCCATCCTGTCATCCAAAGAATCCTTAGGTTCAGTCATAAGGATTGGCTGGATAGCTTGACCCTCATCATCCGTTTGCGCTTTGGCAAACGTGAAGAAAGTAAGAAAGCCCGCAAGGCTAACCAGAAAAATAATCAAAAACTTGGGAGTAAGTATGTGTTTGCTCATAGCTTGATTGTCATCTCCTCATTTTCGTGACTGAAGACCGCTCTATCCGTATAGATGGTCTTGACAGTGACGCCTTCTAATTGTTCACCTTGCCGAAGAAAGTATGTTTCATTTTTCTGCGTATCTTCAATCATGACAGATGCTGTTTCCGGCAAATCCAACCAGGAGATGCCGACCAATTTAAACTTGGACATCAATTGTGTCAAACCTTGTATGGCCGCTTTTTTTGCAACTTTAGCGACATAGGGCTTAAAAATATTCCGTTCATTGATCTTCTGCAAATAATAGTCGGCGTTTTGAGCTGAAGGCAACGCGATATCAGACAGGGAAACATCCGTTTTTGATTCGGAAGGAAACTCAACCGCCTGAGAAAGCAGGGAAAACCCGGAACGCATCTCATAGGCTAAAGCGATGATACAGGCAAAGATCCCTAAAAACAAAAGAACGTTTAACGTGCTGATGGTAAACGTGAATTTGAATTTCTTTTTAACAGGAGCTGACGGCTTAACAGCGACGGGAGCTGTTTTTTGCATCATCTTCAGCAACTTTTCTTCTGCGGATTCTTTGCTCATTAAGTAAGCCTGGTTTATTTCTTCCGACGGTGAATTTATTTTTTTATATTATAATAACGACAGCATTCAGCACTTTTTTCTTTTATCCTTATCATATTAACATAGAGACAAGGTGTATCAAGGAATTATTGAAATATTTTTCCCTTTTTTATAAACAAAAATGGCAAAATTCCCGTCGAGAAACCGGCCATGCGTGCGAATGCCCGGAATAAAAGAATAAAACCGAAGAAAATCCCTTCAAAAAGACAACGGGTCATGATCATGGCGAACAAAATCTCAAAAACCAAAAAAGGAAACGCCATGAAAAACCCAACACCGCTCAATCTCAAGCAATGGAAGGCACTTAAGAACAATCCTGACAAAACACATCCGGCCCAAGGCATCTCAAGAGCGTCCTTCCAGAAAGTATATCCATCTCCGCGCATCATCGCGGGGTGATCCCTATACATTTTCATCCGCCAGTAGCCGTGACGAAATTGTTCCTTCAGGTATTTAACAACCCGGGTCGGATGGTAATGGTCCACCAGGGCTTTGCGCTCGAAATAAATCCTCCAACCTGCACTTCTGATCTTATAACTCAGATCATTGTCTTCTCCGCTGGCTTGGGCGTAACCCCTATTAAACCCCCCCACCGCATCAAAAACAGTTTTTTTGACACAAAAGTTGTAACTGCCGAAGGCATTGGGATAATCCGGCATTAAATGATTATGCCGCCACAGGATCTCTTTGTAAACACAGCGCGCTAGGACAGATTGCGGATTGGCAATTCCGTAACTCCCGGCAACAACACCGATCTGCTGAAGCTGAAGGGGACTGTCCCCTTCTTTTCCAGGGGACAGTTCCCTTCCAACTCGACTAAACCCCTCCATCAACTGCGCCAACCAATCCTCATGCGGGATACAATCCGAATCAGTAAACGCCAAAAACTCGCCCCTAGCCAACCGTGCCCCATGATTACGCGCAGATGCCGGCCCCGCATTTTCTTGACGCACATAACGCACTGGTCGAAGGGGACAGTTCCCTTCAGTTCCAGGGGACTGTCCCCTTCCAAATGATCCCACAATATTAGCAATATCATCGGTGGACCCATCATCCACCACGATCACTTCAAAAACCTGGGAACATTTTTGCCGGGCCAATGCCTCAAGAGTCTTGCCAAGAGTGGCGGAAGCATTGTAAGCAGGAACAATAATGCTGACGGTAATTGGGTTTACAGACATTGCGCTTTCATGAAGGGGACAGGTCCCCTTCAGCTATTCAACTTTCAATTTCTTCTTCAATTCCTTAAGTTCAAATTCCAGCAAAGCAATTTTCTGGGCCATCACGTCGTTACGGTTATTTTGCTGGCACAAAAACACAGTCAGCAGAAGGCTTAAAGTAACGAACACGCAAAATAAGGTGAAAAAAATAAAATTGCTGGGTAATTCAAAACCAAGAAAGGCCGCACAGGCGAAAAGGAATTTGTAAAAGACCGCAAAAAAAATGGCACCCCCTGAAACCAAAAGCCATGCCACCGCGTATTTAAATGTCAACCGCCGCCTGCGCACCAATTCTATGACAAAGGCAAAAATCGCCACCGAAACTACCGTCGCCACTACATGAATATTCATGTTTTGTTTCTCCTTTGACGGATCATATGCAAAAGAATAGCCAAGGTAACTTTTACCATGTAATACAGTGTCTTAAAATACCGGATAGAACTGCTGCCCGCCTCTCGGGGCCGCATCACCACCGGCAATTCAACAATCCGCGCGCCGTCTTGTTGGCCCACGACGATCGCTTCAGGCTCGGGAAAATCATGCGGATAGTATTCAGCGAATAACGCGATCATTTTCTTATTGTAGGCACGAAATCCGGAAGTCGGATCATTGATCTTGACCCCTGTCAGTCCGTTGATCAGGTGTACAAAAAAAACAATCCCCATTCTACGGCTAAAGGATGATCGAAACCCTCCTGTTTTTTCCAAAAAACGGCTACCGACAACCATGTCCGCTTCACCGCGGCAAATGGGCTCAACCAATTTTTCTAAAAAAGAGGCATCATGCTGGCCATCGCCATCGATCTGTACGGCAATATCATAGCCATGCCTCTGGGCGTATTGAAATCCGGTCTGTACCGCAGCCCCGATCCCCAGATTAAAGGGCAAAGAAACCACCATGCCCCCGGCCTGACGGGCTTCCTGGGCCGTCGCATCCCTGGAACCGTCATCAATGACCAAAATATCAACATGAAGATGAAGGGGACTGTCCCCTTTTTCTCCAGGGGACAGTTCCCTTCCGGTTCTAGCAACATTACGTATCTCCTCGACGGTACGGCCGATATTGCCGCACTCGTTGAAAGCAGGGACGATGACTAAAACTCTTTTTTCTGCAGGACTCACTTCGGTCCCCTTGTTTCCCTATCCCAGCACTTTTTTAGGAACAACAGTGCTAACAAAACAGAAAAAATTTGAACGGCAATTAAAATGATGAGCATAAATTACTGTTTCGCTTTCATCGCAATCAGCGCCGCCGCCAAATTGATCAACCCGTCTTTAGGGGCATCACTGATTATTTTATCAGGAGTGATACCGTCAAATCCAAAGATATGGCCGTCAGGATAATACCCGCGGGCCATTACCATGGCTATCTCGGAACCGTCCCCGACAGGGAATGATCTTTTCAAAAGGATCTGACCTGCGGTATTCACCCCCAGGACATACGCCCTGCCCTGAAACTGCATGATGCCGCTAAAGAGTTCAGCGGCAGAACCGGTCCCATCGTCGACAAGAATGACAATAGGACAGGTGATCTTATATTCGGGAGCAATGTCGGGAATAGTCAGTTCATATTTAGGTTCATCGCGCTTTTGGAAGTACGCAAATTCCCCCGCCTTCAAAAAATAAGAGGCAATCTCCACCGCCCCTCCGACCTGACCGCCGGGATTGCCCCGCAGATCCAATACAAGTCCTTTGGGATTTTGCGGCCTTATGATGCTTAAAAAATAATCCATGTCCTGCGGGGTCATTTTATTAAAATGAGAGATTTCCAAACAAAAAACCCCGTCCACGGGCACCGGATGCATAAAGACCGTCTGCTTGAAATACTCCTGACTGACAACATCAATGATTTTTTGCAGATTGGTCTCATGCTCAAGGTAGAATAATTTGACATGCGTATTTACCAACGGTGTTAACCTGGCTTCAATGGTCTGCTGGCTCATGCCACCTACCGGGACTCCATCGATCTGCAGGATGATGTCATCTTCCCGCAGACCTTTATCATAAGCATCCGCGTGCCTTTCCAGGCGAGTCACCATAAACCCAAGATCACCCTTTTTACCTTCAATCCCCAAATCCACTTTTTGGGCAAGCACCTCATGGTGAAAAGCCGTGACTGATTTTCCAGGAGGCCAAAACCCTGTAAATTTATCGTCCTTGGATTTTAGGGCATCCACCAAAAACCAGGCAGAGCGCCAGCGGACATAATCATTGCTTTTGCCTTCGCTTTTAAGCTGTGCATAGATAGAGTTGTTCCATTTCTTCAAGAAAAGATCATAGACCTTGCGGTCAGGCACCAAATAATAATTGTCTTGGAAAAGCTTGTAGATTTTTTCAAAATAATCGGTGTATTGGCGGTAATCTTTATCGGGACTACTTGTCATGGGATCAGCTGAAACCGGCTGGGGAATAACACAAAAACCGATCATCATTAAAAAAAGACATGAAATCTTCGCTAGCATGTCGTTATATTATCAAATCTATATAAAATATCATTAAATATCTAAGATTTTTTTAGGAATGAAAGTTCTTCTACGCTGGGGGTTTGCAAAGCTGAGGCAGAAAAATTTTGCGCCAACTGACCTTTAAAAACACAGGGGTCAAGGGGGATATTGGTCACAAAGTCGGTATGCCCGCGTTGTTTGCGGTATTCAGGAATATCCTGCGGCATATTCAAATAACGGCTGATCAGAGATAGGTCAAATTTGTAAAGTATCGTGCCATGATGCAAAATATAATGTTTGCCACGACGCTGAGCATTTCCGGAGAATTTCTTTTCGCCCGGCCCCGTAGCCAGATCTGACGTGGGCCTAAAATACGCCTCCACTCCTGACTGACGTAAAGCTTCAATGACCCGCCCGGAGATCCATTCATAAGATTGACGTAAATCATTGAGCACCGGATGCTTTTGCTTCGAAAGGATCAAGGTATAATTAAGACATCCCGGCCCTTGGACAACGGTCCCCCCACCCGAAGAACGTCTTAACACAGGGATATTGTCCTCTTGGGTACGGGTGAGGTTAATATCTATTTCCGCCCGGCCGATCCGTCCCAACACAATAAAAATCCTGGCAGATTCCCAATAACGCAGATACTCACCCATCCCTTGTTTTTCCGCCAAATTCAACAGCACTTCATCGAAAGCGATATTTTCTTCAGGGGTAGGAAAAGAAATGTCTCTAAGCTGCATGCGTAGGAGAAACGGCCAAAAAGAAACTGGTTTTAACATCCCTGGCGGCTTTAACTTCATCGGGACGGGCAATAGGCATGGTCTTGGGAAACTCCTTAAAAGCCGCAGGGTCAGTTTGGGATAACTTATCTGCTTCGATCATTTTTGCAATAAAATGATCCATGGTTTGTTTGGACTCTGTCTCAGTGGGCTCGATCATGATAGCTTCAGGCACACTGATGGGGAAATATACCGTCGGCGGATGGATCTGCTGATCGATGAGGAATTTGGCAATGTCGATGGCATGCACCCCCCGCTCGGCTTGTTTTGAGGCGGAAAAAACACTTTCATGCATACAGATACGATCAAAACAAATTTTGTAATACGGTTCCAGTTTTTTCATAATGTAATTGGCATTAAGCACCGCGTGAGAGGCTGTGTCGATCAAGCCTTCCTTGCCAAGCATCAGCATATACGCATACGCCCGTACCAAAAGTCCAAAATTTCCATAGAACGAAGAGATATACCCGATCGATTCAGCATAATTATAATCCAAGGCGAAAACACCGTCACCTCTTTTGACCACCCGGGAGATCGGCAAAAACCTGGCCAGCTTTTCATTGACCCCCACCGGACCGGAACCGGGACCGCCGCCCCCGTGAGGAGTGGTGAATGTTTTATGTGTATTGATATGCATGACATCAAAACCGATATCGCCCGGACGGCAACGCCCTAAAACCGCGTTTAAATTGGCCCCATCATAATACATAATACCGTCGACCGCGTGGATGATCTTGGAAATTTAACCGACGTTCGGTTCAAATACCCCATAGGTACTTGGGACCGTCATCATCAAACCGGCGGTTTCTTCGTTAACAGCAGCCTTGAGGGCTTCCAAGTCCATACCGCCGTCTTTATTGGACGGAATAGTAATTGTTTCATAACCCGCCACCGCCGCAGAAGCAGGGTTGGTGCCATGCGCGGAGTCGGGAATAATGACATATTTTTTCTTGCTATTGCCTTTGGATTTATGATAAGCCGCCATGAGCATGATGCCTGTCAACTCGCCGTGAGCACCGGCCAAAGGCTGCATGGTAAAATGACTAAAGCCGGTCATTTCACACATCCATTGCTCCAGCTCATACAAAATTTGCAAAGCCCCCTGGGTCCATTTTTCTCCCCCCGATAACTGGGCCAAAAGCGGATGCAGGTCGGTAAATCCCGACAAGCGGCTCAGTGCCTCGGTAAATTTCGGGTTATATTTCATGGTGCAGGAACCCAGCGGATAAAAATGCGTATCAATGGAAAAATTCTTCTGGGATAAACGCGTATAATGCCGCACCACATCAAGCTCAGAAACTTCCGGCAAAGGGGCATCTACAGCGCGCGCGTATTTGGCAGGTATCTTCGCATGAACAGGCACATCCGATTTCCCAAAATCAAATCCTTTGCGCCCCGCTACTGATCTTTCAAAAATTAATTCCATAAATTAATCCAACACTTCCAGCAACGCTTTTGCGTAACGGTCTATTTCTTCCCGGGTCCGCTTTTCAGTGACAGCGACCAGTAAATATCTCTCCATGCCCGGATAGTAGCGGCCCAGCGGGAAGCCGGCAGCGAAACCTTTTTTCATCATGGCGGCAACCACCTGGGAAGCATCCTTGGGCAAATGCACGGTGAACTCATTGAACGTCGGTGCGCTGCGCTTGACCTCAACGCCTTTGATCTTGGACAAAACTTGTTTTGTATATTCCGCCTTATCTAAATTCAACTGCGCCATCGCCCTTAAGCCGTTCTTGCCTACCTCCGCCATAAAGATCGCTGCCTGAAGGGCGCATAGGGACACATTCGTACAAATATTGGAAGTGGCCTTTTCCCGGCGGATATGCTGTTCACGCGCCTGTAAAGTATTCACGAAACAGCGATTGCCCTTGGCATCCACTGTTTCACCGACGATGCGGCCGGGCATTTTGCGTATATATTTTTTGCTGGTGCACATAAACCCTAAATACGGTCCGCCGAAATTAAGAGGCAATCCTAAGGATTGACCTTCGCCTGTCACGATATCAGCCCCCATTTCCGCCGGTGTCTTTAATAGCCCTAACGAAACAGGGTACACACTGACAATGACCAGGGCCCCGACACTATGAGCTTTTTGAATAATATCCGTCAAATCATCAATGGCCCCAAAAAAATTGGGATTCTGCAAAATAACGACAGCCGTGTCCTTGTCCAGGAGTTTATAAATCTCTTCCCTGCTGCTTTGTCCGTGCACAACAGGTGTTTCTTCAAATTGAAAGGACAAATGATGCGTATATGTTTTTAGGATCTTACGATAAATAGGACTAACCCCGCCGTCAACGATCACTTTATTGCGCCCGTTAATGCGGATGGCCATCATCATGGCTTCATAAAGGGCTGTACCCCCGTCGTACAAAGAGGCATTGGAAACTTCCATGCCCGTCAAGGCGCACATCGAGCTTTGATATTCAAACAGGGCCTGCAAGGTCCCCTGGGAACATTCGGGTTGATACGGAGTGTAGGCGGTGAAGAATTCTCCCCGTGAGGTCAATGCCCCAACTGCCGTTGGGATATAGTGATCGTAATAGCCGCCGCCAATAAAGGGAATGACATGCACATTATTCTTCAATGACAGCCCCGTCACATGACGCATGACTTCATATTCTGAAAGCCCGGCGGGCAGATCAAATGATTTAGGCCTATGCTCGGGCTTGATGTCGGCAAAAAGGGCATCGATATTTTCGACACCGATGTCCTTGAGCATCTGCCCGACTTCTTGGGGAGTATTGGTAATATAAGGGTTCAATTAAAATCCTGTTTAATGGGCAAGGGAATCAAGAAAGTTGCGGTATTCTTCCGCACTCATAAGATTGGTGCTTTCATCCATGTCTCGCACGTCGATCTTGGCGATCCAGCCTTTGCCGTAACAATCCTTATTGATCAAGGCCGGGGTGTCTTCCAGCTTGCGATTGACTTCAATCACCTTGCCGCCCATCGGCGCATAAATGTCACTGGCCGCCTTGACAGACTCGACGGAAACAAACTGTTCGAACTGTTCGACTTCAGACTCTTCTTCGGGCAGCTCGACGTAGGTCACGTCCCCCAAAGCCTCCTGGGCGTAATCTGAAATGCCCATGGTGGCGATATTATCTTCAATGGAAACCCATTCGTGTTCTTTCGTATAAAGAAAATTTTCTTCGATCTCCATAACCTCTCCTGTTGAAAACTATATTACTTAAACTATGATTTTAAGGATCCGTTTTTATAAAAAGGCCTTTTGGCAATCTTAGCCGAGGCTCGATTTTTTCCATCACCGAAAAAAACTTCAACCCCCAAGTCTTGGCCCTGAGCACTCATGAAACTTATGCCAATACCCACCTGTAATGCCGGTGAAAAGCTACCGCTGGTCACAATCCCTATCTCATGGCCCTTGGCGTTAAAAATAGTGTTCCCTGCCCTGGGACTTTTGCGCGAATCGCTGATAAGATAACCGATGCTGCGATCCAGGCCCCTTGCTGATAAAGCCTTACTCCCGATGAAATCTTTCTTCCCGTCGATAAATTTATCCAGCCCGGCTTCCAAAGGAGAAATGCTCTCTGTTAATTCATGACCATACAGGCTATAGCACATTTCAACACGCAAAACATCGCGCACTCCTAAACCTGTTGGTTTTACTGTAGCATTGTCCAAAATAATTTTCCAGATTTCTTTACACTTTTCCCAAGGGCAATAAATTTCGTAACCTAACTCACCGGTGTATCCGGTTCGGCTGATCAAACAAGGGATCCCTGCGATCTGATATTCTCCGAAAGTATAATAAGCTAACTTTTCTATGCCCGGCGCCAAAACTTTTAATACATCGCGCGATTGGGGTCCTTGTAAATCTAATTTAGCAGTCTTAAATGAAACATCTTCAAAACTGGCCTTAGCATTTAAGTGAGCCCTAAAATGACGGGCATCTTTCTCTATATTAGAGGCATTGACCACGATCATCCAATCCTGCGGACCTTTACGGTAAACGATCAGATCATCAATGACCCCGCCCTCCTCATTGAGCATGGCCCCATAACGGCAGGTGTTAACAGGCATGTCAGCGACGGTCTGGATCACTATTGAGTCCAAACCGCACGCCTTCGCGTCACCCTTGATCATAAACTCACCCATGTGGGAGCAATCGAAAAGCGAAACTGTTTTACGGTTATGTTCCCATTCGGTGAGAATGCTCTCATATTGCAAAGGCATATTCCAGCCGCCAAAGCCCACCATTTTGGCGCCCAACGCCACATGCACATCCGCTAAAGGCGTATTATATAAAGAAGTTTCCACAGACAAAGATGCCTCCCTGAATTTTCCAGCAATTAAGGAATATTAGCCAAAAGTTATTTTAAAGTAAAGATAAAAATGATTAAATAAGGCTTGGCCAGTAATATTTCAAGCTTCTTGTTCTAATTTCTTAAATACCCCAACAGCCGCATTTAAAAGATCCGCCGGTTGATCATATTCGACCATTTGCGTTATTCCGCTTTTATCGGCAATCTTGTCCATAACATTTTTATCAAGTTCGAAATCTTTCTGGACATACAATATGGTACGGATCTTTCTGGTTCTCGCTATTTGCTGCAGCCTTAGTATCACCAGATCACCTGAAAGGTCAGCCAATCCTAATTTAACCATGGCCAAATCTGGCGGATCAGCCATCATTGTCTCAAGGCCTATTACCCCTTTGGCGGCGATCTCTGTTTTAAATCCGGCCTTCGAAAATACGTTAAGGATATTTCTTGCCACTTGCGGCTCGTCATCGACAATAACGACCCTTTTGGCGCTGCCATCAAATTTTTCCCGGTAATTCTTATCAAGGATAATTTCAACTTCTTTTAAAAGTTGCGATCCCGAAAAAGGCTTGATCAAAATCCCCTCTACATGGAAGTCTCTAAACAAGCTTTCCAAATCTGCACGGGCCGTCAACACCAACACAGGATATTGAGGAGCCCCTCTGGAATCACAAATATGCTGATAAAATTCTAAGCCGCCCATTTTAGGCATATTGACGTCCAATAAAATCAGTTGGGGCTTGAAGGTCTTCAATTTTTCTAACCCTTCTAAACCATCAAAAGCAAATTCAGGATCATAGCCGTTGTCTTTAAGACGCTTGGCATATAACCGGGCAACATCCTTTTCATCTTCAAGTATCAATATTTTATTGATCATAAGCATGCCATTTTCATGAAGCCAATCGTTTATAAACTCTTATGCCGCTCTGATTAAATATCGGGACATAATGATCTGCTTGCTTTATATCCTTGAAACAATCCCCCAACTGTTCATTTTTATCAAAGATAATATACTCGCCTTTCCGGCTATCTTCACAAAGAAAATAATCTTTTCTGTCTGTGACATACGCGACCAAGTGTTTGGTAAGACTGACAGAAGCCTCCGGGGGAATTAACCCAACGGCCGTATTCATTGTCTTCACATAACGATGGTCCATTTTGATATGGGTATAATCCCACCAGAGGAAAAAATGACCGAGGATACAAATGCACAAAAACCAGGCAAGAAGTTCCTGGGCCTTATCAGAAGGCAGCCCCCATCGGCACAGGGATACATTTAAGGACAATTTCTTGATGGCACTGGCACAGGCAATAAGAATAAAAATTGACGCGACAATATCATAATGCCATGTTGGATAAGATATCGGAATAGTTGCCAGAAAATTGATCATCAACTCCGGCATGCCAAGGACCCAGATAATGGAAAAAAAAGGCAAAATAATACATGCCGGCGAAAAAAGCAGGAAAAATGAACGGAGAAAATTAAACCAATGCCCCAGATTGGATGTTTGCAGGCCCCAGACCACATTTGACCAGATCGCATGATCGGGCCGCAGGAAACGTCTTTTAATATTATCGATGAGCCACGCCGGATAAGGATCGACATGATAGATCTTCTGGAAATGATAGATGATCCACATTGAAAAGATTCCCCAGGCAATACCTAGGAGGATCGGCACGATGACCCAATGTTTTTCTTTCTTAAGATAGAATGAATACAAACCAAACATGATGGCAATGAGGGCCATGTGTTCTTTGACAGACAGAGAAAGCAAAAGAAAGACCAGAAAACCCCTAAATCGATTCTTAAGATAAAAATAAAAAGCAAACAAAAGAAGCGGCGGCAAAAAACATGTTTCATGAGGAGCATTGAAATTCTGGCCCACGATAAACGGGAAAAATAAATAACCCAGCATCAGGGGGAAGATTGACCTTTCATTGACAAAGTGTTTCAGGATCAGATAAAAAGGCACCACGGCAAAGGTCAGAAATAATGTTTTAAGGATGAGCAGGGTCTCCGGGTGAGGATAAATAAAATAGAAAGGAGACAAAAGAATAAGAAAGGGTGAATTGTGAGTGACGAAATTGGAACCGCTGAAGGACGTTTGAAAAAAATGCCCGTGGATATTATTCCATTGGATTTGACTATAGATAGCCACATCAAATGAACTGTCGTCCTGATAGTTCAAGTGGCGTAAAACACTGATAGTGCTGAAAAAAACCGCATAGATGATCGACAAGATTGAAATACAAAAAAGTGATGGCCCCGGCTTTTGAACATCACTTTTTAATATTGTATTGAAGATAATGATGCCAAGGGCAATGATGAACAAACAGCCCATCGGTTTCATCCCATCCAGTTGGACATAAAAATAGCTGTAAGGAATTAAAAAAAGAAGTATTAAAACAGGGGCCAATGATAGGCGGGCAAATTTTAAAGCCACCGTTGAAGGCTTGAAGCCTGATAAGAAAAACAGCCATGCGCTAAAAACAATGCCTAAAGTCAGAAGCAATATCGTTAAACCCGCCCAATAGTTGGCGGCAAATGATTCGGAATTGATAGAGAAGAAAAAAACAATAATGCAGCTTAAGAAAAGAAGAAAAAAAACATCCTTCAGGGAAACCTTGGCAAGATTTGCTTTAAAATTACTGAACATAAAGATTTCAATCCCGAAGGCTTTTTAAATGCAGCTCTTTTAAAGTTAGCCTGAACCAGTAAACCAGCTTTTTCTTCCTTATTTTTGTATGTTTCCTTTTATAATTGGCCAATTGCCTTATGTAATACCAAAATTCTTTGATGGAAAGATCTGATTTCATCTCATTGAACAAAGCAGAGGTGAGCACGATCCTGGAACGATCGCCAGGCGTCAAACAGTCAAAAACGACATACCATGGGCTTCTAAAATCGGAAATATCCAGGAGCATGCCGGTGTAAAAGCACCTAAAGCCCCATCTGCGCACATAGTCCAGAATTTCCTGGATGACCTTCTTATCAAATCTTTGCATCTCCAACCGATGGGCAAAGTGTGAACACCCGCGGCAGTATTTGCTACGAATATTAAAGACCGGCCGCCCGCACAGATCACATTTCTTGCCTTTGACCGAAGCCGCCGAAGGGGACTGTCCCCGAACTAGAGAGAACAAACCTTCTGACTTCAAAGAAACAGCCGAAGGGGACTGTCCCCTGCTTCTCAAGGGGACAGTTCCCTTCAACAAAGTTCCCTTCAAGACTTCAATATTCTGCCGCCAATAAGCCAGCTTAATTTTTTTTATCTTCTTGCCCTTGTCAATAAAATCAGCCAACTGTTGGACATAATACCAAAATTCCCTGACGGAGAGGGCTGTTTTCATCTCATTGACCAAGGCACAAGTCACAACGATCCGGCGGGGATCAAGGGGTATCAAATGGTCAAAAACGCAAAACCAGGGGGACCTGATGTCCTCCATCTCAAGAGGCAGCTTGGTGTAAAAACACCGATCGCCGTTGGCGCGCAAATAATCCCAAACGCCCTCAACAGCCTCGGGCGGAAATCTTCTTGCTTTCATACGAAAGGCCACGCGCGCGTGTGTCTGGCAAAACATGGAATGAACGCTAAAAACCGGTCTGCCGCATACACAGCATCTTTTGTTTTTTTTTAAATCTTTGGAGGTGTTCATATTTCCCCAAATCCCCTTAATAAAGCTGCCCTGTCCCCTCTCTTAAAAACCGGGAACGGAGTTACTCCAAACAACTGCCTTGGAAGCGTCTCTCTCTCCGTAATAAGTTCGATGAATAAATCCTAATCGTAAATACTTTGCATTAGATACATCCGACACCTTTGTAACAAATATTAAAAAACGAATATTCTTTGACGGCTTTAATATTATTTTTAAAAACTTCAACCTTTTTGCTGGGAGCGAAAATGATATTGCTTCACTATGCGGCCGATAACCTACGGAAAATAAATCGGGATCGATTATAAAGGAGGCTTCTGGACTTTGCTTTGAAATATAAAATTCCTGATCGAAATTACTAAAATTAATTATTTGAATTGAGATGTGCCCCCAGCGCCTGTTAATATTCTTGTCCGACCATTGAGCCTCAACTTTCAATGGGTGTATATCAGCCCAACCCATTGAAGTTGTGCAAAAAATTATTAATGACATAAAAAATGCCATTCTGAATTTTGTCATAAGCTGCCTTCTGAAAGAAAGAGAATGGACCAAGTCACTATAAAGGGTACGATTATTCAACTCATAAGAAAATCAAAACGCGCCTAAGAGGACTCGAACCTCTAACCCTCAGTTCCGAAGACTGATGCTCTATCCAGTTGAGCTATAGGCGCATTATAACCCCTTCCACAGCCGAAGCAAATATTCCCTATTGCTTCGTTTGGCAGTAGTAGTGGAAGATTCGCTTTTCCAGTTGAGCGGAATTTCTACGAATGCTTCAAGACTGCACCAACGGCCTTAACTCTTTTTTTGAGCCTGGCTTTTTTGAATTGGCCTTGCATCTCTTTTTCTTTATCTTTATTACCGACTTCCAAATCCTCTTCAGGGGCAATAAACCGCTTCTCTTGACCCAAAACCTTGATCCGGTATTGGAATTCAACCCCTCTTTCCCCTGTATATAACATCTTTAACTTTGTCACTCCATCAACAAGGCCTTCATACCCTAATATTTTATGTCTAACCAATGTGTCGTTCTCTATCATCCCTGCACCCTTAGCCTTTCTCTAAATTTAATAAGATTTTCATTGTAACCACTCTTATCAATTTTGTAAAACGTTGATTTATCGAACCCTTAAAAAATGATATAATTAATTTTAAACATCAGCTCAATTCTAAGGAGATTAAAATGGCACAAAAACCGAACAAATGGTTTGGGTTGGTCTTGGGTATCGTAACAGGATTGATCATTGTTGCTTTTATGGTGCATCGTAGATAATAATTTTCCCGATTATTTAAAATATTCCTCTTAATTTATGATATTCTGGGTTTTAAGGAACACCTACCTTCAAAGGGAGAGAATAATATGAAAAAAATGTTCTTGGGATTAATTGTTTCAATGATGTTCATGCCTGCGGTCTCTTTTGCACAATCAACCCCGCAAGCCCCGGCTTCATGGATCGCTTTTCAACAACAGGAAAATGCCAAACGGTCCGCTTTCTTTAAAGAGATGAAAGCAGATAGAGATGCTTTTCTAAGCTCTAATCCGGAAGTCAAAGCGTATCTTGAGCAGGTGCGTGCGGCGGCTAAAGCACGGTTCGCAGCATTGAGGGCTGCACGGCAAAAATAAAGATTTAATATTTCTGAAATTCGTAAGTCACAAAGAAGCTATTATTAGTAACGCGCGATACCTGGGCCTCCATATCTTTATTACCGCTGGAATCGATAAGTACGACATTCCCGCGAGCTTTGGATAAAGCCCCTGTTTCCATATTTTTGAGTGTCGCCAAAAAGTAACCTTCCCCGATCCTCGGAACGATGATCTCCCAACGCCCCATAGTATAATTGACGCTTTCAAGTTCATTGATCAATGATCTCATCGCCGGGGAAGGCCTGATTCCTTTAAGGACCACCTGCGCTGAATCCTTCATCAAACCTTGCGTCGGCGTAAACCACACCATCGCATCATACCGGCGCTGATAATAAACCGCGATATCCTGGGACACTCTCTCGCCGACAATGACCACACGGCGGTCCTGACTATATCCCAAATTACCGCTGACCACGGGGTCGCTAATACACCCGCTAAACATCAGGGCACTTATAATGAGAGAATAAAAAACCCAGGTTATGTTCATAAAAAATGCCTTGCTTTCGGATCAATGCCCCATACAATAAAGGCTAAGGTCAAATTCTTAATGCAGGAGATACCTATGGGTTACAATGATTTGATGAATAAAGTCCGGCAATTGGACAACCGCGCCGCACAATGGATGGGGCGGCATTTTTATATTATCTTATTCGAAATTATCTTAGCGATTATTTTCATCTTCCTTTTTATCAATGCCTTAAAAATCCTCAATATCGGCCTTGATGTCCCTAAAAACAATATCACTGATCAGTTATTATTGACCCAATCCTTCAACAGCACCTTGATTGCCATGCTCCTGATATTAATTTCTCTGGGCGTACTGAACATCATTAATAGCAATTCCAGACTTCGGAGTGTTCTCAAAAACATAGAATTCAATTTAAGCAAACGCCGCTCGGATAATAAACCGCAAGACTAAAAATATTCCTGGCACAACTCTTTAACACCATTGACGAGCTTGTCTTTGAAGGTCAACGGTGTTTTGATCCCGATCGCTTCCTGCTTCTTTTTCAAATAATGCATCCTGCCGAGACCGATCGTGGCCGCATAGACCGCCGAATTATTAAGGCCCGGGGTAGCTGCCCCCATGCGCACCGGTGTATTGATACGCTCTTCAATACGCTCAATGGCCCCTGGCAATAAAGCCCCTCCGCCTACCATCACGATCCCTTTGTTCAAATGGTGATACAGGTGCGATCCTTTAACGACCGTTTCCAGATGGGTTAAAAAATTCTCAATTTCCCAATTGACCGCTTCACAAACTGATTCCCGACGGATAGGGATATACCCTTTCTCCCGCTTGACTAAGATCTCGCCGGTAAGTTCTTTGGGATTAGTTTGACTGGCCACGGCATGTGTCTTTTTGATCTCTTCAGCCATATCAATGGTCAGGCTCAATCGCTCGGCAATCGTCTGGGTCACATAATTCCCGCCCCAGGGAATAAATTGAACATCCCCCACAATGCCGTTCTTAAAGAAGATCACCGACGTGATATTGGCCCCGATATCAACCAGGGCACAGCCCAGGGTCTTATCTGCCGCATCAACAGCCACATCACTGGCCGCGTAAGCTCCAAAAGCAACACTATTGACCTCAAATCCGGCCTGATGGACCGCCTTTGTCAAATTGCGCACGCGCAAGCTATTAGCCGTCAATAACAGGAGGCTGGATTCGATCTTTCGACCGATCAAACCCGTGGGATTGATCGATGTATTAACGTCATCAACCTTATACCATTGGGGGAAATCATGAATGATCTCTTCTTCCAAGTTCACGCCCAACAACTTTGCCTGATTGTCCACTCGACGCAGATCAAATTTGGAGATCACCTTGGTACCGCTATCGATCAAAGGAATAAGCGCCGAAGAGCGATGGGTGGTCAAAAAACTACCGCTGACCCCCAGCTGCACGGCATGGATTTTAATACCGGTCTTTTGCATGACCCCCTGCACGGTACGTTGGATACAGTCCGCAAGCTCCGTGATATCACTGATCGATGCCTCTTGAAATCCCGTCGACCGGGTTTCAAAAACACCCAACAGGTCTAAATTATCCTCGTCCTTAGCGCATACAATACTGGCCTTCATGGTATGAGTGCCTAAATCCAGCCCGCAAAAATACTGAGGTTGTGCCATTTTCTTAAACATACATTATTCCTTCGAGTCTTCTATATTGTTGGCTAATATTCCCTGTCCCTTGGTTTGGCAACGCTCTCTTTGGTTCGTTCGCTTATTAAGGAGCCTGTATATTATTTGCAATAACAGGTTCTTTAAACCTTAGATCAATGTACTTCACCTTATTCAAATCAATCTTATTGGCTGAGATCAACATTTGTAATAACTCTATCTTATCCTGTGTATCGTCCTGGTCAAGGATGACATGCATATTTTCACCGATCAACAGATCGATCTTCGAAAGATTGCCTGCTTGCACAGAGTGAATGCGCCATCTCTTTAAGTAGGCGGAGACCTTGAAGGCGTTCAAGATGTCGACGATCTTACTTAACTCCTGAGCACGGATATGCCCTCCTAAGAATGACCATCCGCGTTCCAGGGGAACCCCGAACACCTGCGGCAAGCCGGTCGGCTGAAGGGTATAATATAACGCTACCCCTTCGGTATCCAGGACCAGGTACTTTTTCTTAAAATAAACCTGCATCAAGGGCTCTCGTTTTTTAGCCAGGATCAAAATACGGTCCGGCAACTGACGCACCACCCTTAATTGGGCAATATAGGGATACTGCTGGGCAATTTGACGGTCAAGCTTCCTGATATTGACCTTGAAGATATTCTTCCCCTTAAGGTCCTTTAGGGTGCGCAGGTCAATAAATCCGATAGAACGGTCGATCATCACCTCCTTGACCTCAAACAAGGACGAGCTCGTCAGAAATTCAACCGCATTGACATAGAGCGTAAAAAAGACAAAACCGATAAATAAAAAAACTATGATACGGATTAGCGCGATCCTGGATATATTAACGCTGGATTTTTTTGCCAAGACTCTCTGTTCCTTTCAGAGCCAAATACAATAATTTTTCACACACTTGTACAAAACTATACCCCGCCTCGCGGGCCGCTTTAGGAAAAAGGCTCGTCCCCGTAAATCCGGGAATGGTATTGACCTCCAGAATAAAAGGCTGTTGGTGTTCATCAACGCGTAAATCCACCCTGGCAAACCCCTCACAGCCTAAAATATCGTAGGCCCTCAAGGACAGTTCTTTAATTTTGGCGGTCAATTCCTCGGGGATTTCCGCCGGGCATATATATTGGGTTGCCCCTTTTTGATATTTGGCCGTAAAGCTGAAAAAATTTGCGTTTGGACGGATTTCAACCAACGGCAAAGCCTCATGATCAAAGATCCCTGCGGTGAATTCCCGGCCCTTGATAAACTGCTCGACGATAATCTGCGGGCCATAGCTCAGGGCATTTTTAAAAGCCGGTTCCCATTCCGACGGATGACGCACAATATGCACACCGATGCTTGAGCCTTCACAGGCGGCCTTGACCACTAGGGGTGTCGATTTGATATGCGCCCAAGCGGCTTTAAAATCCACACTCTTCCCGTCAGTGATGCAATAATTTGCCGGCACCGGCAAATCAGCTGATTGAAGGGCCTTTTGGGTCAGGATCTTGTTGAAGGCCATTTTACTTGGGCCCACCCCGGATCCGGTATAAGGGATATCAAGTTTTTCTAAAATGCCCTGAATAACCCCATCCTCTCCCAGACGGCCATGCAAAGCTATAAAAGCAACATCCAAAGGGACCGATTGGATTTGCTGGATGATTTTAACAGGATCATCCGTCGTGATATCCAAAAGCACAACACGGTGCCCTTCCAGGGACAGGGCATCGGCCACCGCCTGGCCGGAGCGCAAAGAGATCTCCCTCTCCGAGGAATACCCCCCCATTAACACACCTATGTTCCCCAATTTCCGTTCGTTCATGATACCCTCTCTGCACTAAGGACCTTAACCAACTCATCTGATAGATGATAAATATCACCCGCTCCTAAAAAAAGCACCAAGTCGCCGGGCTGAACATAGTCCTGCAAATATTTTAAAATGTCTTCTTTTTTCAGGAAAATGACCTTGGGGCCTAATTTTTCCTGTAATTTCTCAAACAATGCCCCCACCGCTACTCCTTCGGTGACCTTCTCGCTGGCTGCATAAATATCCGTCAATATTAACTCATCACTGAGGCTCAAATGTTCGACAAATTCATTCAATAAGAATTTGGTCCTGGAATACCGGTGAGGTTGAAATACGGTGATCAGGCGCTTAGGGTGAAATAATCGTGCCGCATGGAGGGTCGCCGCGATCTCGGTGGGATGATGGCCGTAATCATCAACGACCATCACATCATCCACCCTGCCCTTTAATTGAAAACGGCGTTTGACCCCGGTAAAATCTTTAAGGGTATTGAACATGACTTCATAAGAGATCCCCAGTTGCAGCCCTAAGCTAATGCAGGCCAGGGCATTTAAAACATTATGCCTGCCCGGGACGTTGAGCTCGAAGTCACCCCATTTTCCTTTACGGGTCATACACGTAAACGAAGATTGAAATCCATCGGACACGACCCGGGTCGCGTACACATCCTGATCGTCACTCATCCCGTACGTGACCGCCTTGACCTTTTGCTGGCGCACGAGCCCAAGGAGCTTGGCATCCTCACCACAGACGATCAATTTACCGTCGCTGTGTGTGCAATTGATGAATTTTGTATAAGCTTGGATGATCCCTTCCCAATTTTTATAAAAATCCACATGCTCAAAATCCATATTGGTGATGATCGAATAATGCGGATTAAAATACAGGAAAGTGCCGTCACTTTCGTCGACCTCAGCCACAAAGTATTTGCCCTCTCCTAAATTGGCATTATACGCCTTCTGGCCGTTGATGATCCCGCCGATGGCGGTCGTGGGTTTCAGCCCCGCATTGATCAAAAGGCTCGAGACCATCGACGTTGTCGTTGTTTTGCCATGCGCACCGGCGATCGTGATCCCAGTCTGTTCATTGACCAATTGGGCCAGCACTTCCGCCCGTCGTAAGACCGGGATATTACGGCTCTCAGCTTCAAAAAGTTCGGGATTGTTCACACGTACTGCAGACGAGTAAACCACAAAATCGGTGTTCCGAGCGATATTGCCGGTTTGATGGCCTATATAGATACACGCCCCTCTGCTGCGAAGGGAACAGCACATTTCATTGTCTTTCAGGTCCGAGCCGCTGACCGTATTCCCCCGGTCCAAAAGCAGGGAAGCCAATGTTCCCATGCCGATCCCGCCGATGCCGATCAAATGATAATGTTTTCGCATACCCTACCCTTGTAAATAATCCATCCAAGCCTGGTTCAGGTCGTTGATGGTTTTAAATCTTAAATAAACTTTATGAAGCGCTTCTTCGAATGGTGTGCCGTTCTTAAGCTCATTGCAAAACATATAGAACTCCTGCTCATCTAATTCCGTGATCAAATAATAAACTACGCTAGCGGACTCAGCATAAAACTGGTCCACCACTTGATCTTTAGAATCCTTATATAATCGCACACCTGTGAGTTGTGATAAAGGAATAAATTGACCATTTTCAATGGCCCCCTTAACAGCCTCATTAGACCCTAAACGTTTGGCCTTCTCCTGATAAATGGCCACTCCTTCTTCAAACCATAAAGGAATATTGGCCGTATATCCGATATAATCCCTAAAAACAATATGCCCTAACTCATGCGGCAACAGGGTGTCGAAGAATCCTTGCGCATCAGGATATAATTTTATCGTCTTGGCCTTTGCAAAAGCTACCCCATGCGACCAGCCCGCCTGACCGCCATTTTTAACATAATCATTCCTGTTGCTATAAATGTAGATCTTGATTTCCCTGCCCCCGCCCCAGCTGGGAGCATTGGTGATCCCCAAATTATCCGTCACCCGTTTTAATTCATCCTCAGCGGTATCCATCGTCGTCTGGACGAAATCATCGGGGACATCCGTACGATAATAAATGAGGAAATCCGGCCCCGTCATCTGCTGCCATTTATCCTGTTGCTCGTCAGCCATAGCAGTGTTGGCCAATAACAATCCTAAGATAATAAAGGTAACATACCCTTTATTTTTCATAATCCCTCCGCCACCAAGGCCAACTGCAGGGCTGCGTCTGTTTGGAACAAACCTTTTGTTTTCTTCAAAACATCTTCTTTTGAAAAATTCGATAGCAGCATACGGGTCAGGGCTTCTTTAAGGGAATTTTTGGTCAGATCTTTCTGCTCGACGATAATAGCAGCCCCGGCATCGCTCAAAACATCCGCATTGTATTTTTGATGGTTACCCGCAAAAGGGTACGGGACTAAAACAGCTGCCAGGCCCACGAGACCTAATTCACTGATCGTCGCAGCACCCGCACGGGCGATAACAATATCCGCCGCGGCATACGCTTGTGCTATATTATCGATAAAGGCATATGCTTTAACGGGTAAATTCACTTCCCGGTAACGCGCTTCATACAAGGAGAAGTCTTTTAGGCCGGTCATGTGTATCGCTTGATAATGAGCAAATGACGGATCTTTCATCAATTCAAAAAATATTTCATTTAACCGGTGGCTCCCCTGACTGCCGCCAATAAGCACAATTGTCTTTTTACCTGCCTCAAGACCAAAAGCACTCAAACCTTCAGATTTGGTGGGTAATGAGCTATGGTTACATGGACAACCGGTCCAGACCACCTTGTTGCGATCAAGAAACTTGCGGCTGCCTTCAAAACTGATCGCTACTTTTTTAACTATTTTCGAAAGCAGGGCATTGGCCTTTCCCGGCACCACATTCTGTTCATGGATCAATACGGGACGCCGCATCAAGGCTCCCGCCATGACCACAGGAAAAGCCCCGTATCCGCCAAAACCGATGATTTTATCGGGAGCACATTTGCGTATTACACTAAAAGAACGGAATATCGCCTGAGACATGGTACTGCCAAAGTTGAGCCATCCTAAGAATGAACGGTCATTAAGCCCCTTGGCCGCGAGGGGAAAAAGAGAAAAATTCAAAGCTTTGATCCGGTCCTCAGCTTGTCCCAAAACTCCGGCAAAGCTGACGTGATGGCCCCTGATCCTCAAAACTTTGGCAGTTTCAATAGCCGGGAAAATATGCCCACCTGTCCCACCGGTGGCGATAAGGACTTTCATTAGTAATCCTGTATTTTAGAAATATTCAACAGCAAAGCTATGGCCATCAAGTGGAAGATCAAAGCCGAACCGCCGTAACTGATAAACGGCAAGGGCAAGCCCTTGGTCGGGAAGGCCCCGATGCTGACACCCACATTGACCACTGCCTGCAAGCCTAACATGATGACAATACCCATCCCTAAAAAATACCCGAAAGCGTGATTGGTCTGACGGACTATACGGGTACCTTGCCAGATAAAGAGCCCAAAAAGCATAATAATGCTAAGCGTCCCCACCAAACCTAATTCTTCCCCGATGATCGAAAGGATAAAATCCGTATGAGCTGCCGGTAAATAAAAAAGTTTTTGCTGGCTATGCCCAAGGCCTACTCCAAAGATACCCCCCGAACCCAAAGCAATTTGTGATTGGGTTAATTGGAAGCCGATCCCTTGACTGTCTTGCCAGGGATCCAAAAAAGCAATGATACGCGCCATGCGATAAGGTTCTTTAATAATTAAATAAGCTACCAACGGTACCGCAGAACAAAAAATGAGCGCCAAATGCCACAACCTGGCCCCTCCCAAAAACAACATGGTCAATGTCACCACCGCTATTTCAACAGTGGTCCCCAGATCAGGTTGCTTGACGGTCAAGGCACACAAAACACCCATGATCAAAAGGGGCGGTAAAAACCCTTGCCGGAAGCTTTTAATGATCTGTTGTTTACGGTCTAAAAAATCCGCCGTATAAATGATCATGGCAAGTTTAGCCAATTCAGATGGTTGGAAATGAAAAACACCCAGCTTAAACCACCGGCGGGCCCCATAACTTTCTGAACCGATATGAGGAATAAGGACCAACAGTAAAAGGACGGCACAAATCCCTACCAAGCTGCGCGCATAAGGTTGAATTTGGCGGTAATCAGTCCGTAAAATAAAAAATGAAACCACCAGCCCCAGCCCTAAGAAAAGCATATGGCGTTTAAGATAATACAGACTGTCCCCATAGGTTTGCATGGCATTGACGCAAGAAGCAGAGTAGATCATCACAATGCCGATGCAGATCAAGGTCAAGACAGTAATCGTTAAAGCAACCCGTTGTTCACGCATATTATTTTAATTTATTCACGATTTCTTTAAAACACCGTCCCCGGTCTTCATAATCCTTAAACATATCAAAACTCGCACACATCGGCGACAAGAGGACACATTCGCCTGACCTTGCGATCCCGCGTGCGGTCTTTACAGCTTCTTCTAAAGAAGCAAAGGTGTCCACTTGGACCACATCACCAAAGGTTGATCTCATGATCTCACGTGCTTGGCCGATAGCAATCATATGTTTGACTTTTTTAGCGACCAATGATTTTAAGGGTGAGTAGTCCAAATGTTTGTCTAATCCCCCGCAGATCATCACCAGTGGTTTGACCGTCCGCTCCAGGGCCCATCGACCGGCTTCCACCGTCGTTGATTTGGAATCATTGATAAATTCAACCCCCCCCATATCACGGACGAACTCAAGCCGGTGCTCAACTCCTTTAAATTCCGTAAACACCTTAAGACAAATCTCCTCACCGATACCCAAAGCCTTGGCCGCCTGCATTGCTGCCAAATAATTCGGATTATCCACACCAGTCGGCTTTTCAGGAGTATTAAAAAACAGTACCTTAGCCTTCAATGACTCTGATAATTTTCTAAGCTGATGATCTTGAAAATTAAGCACAACAAAATCCTGCGCATCCTGATTGTGAAGGATTTTACACTTGGCTTCAAAATATTCCAGCAAATCCTTATGCCGGTCCAAATGATTCTGGCTAAAATTCGTCCATACGGCCACATGCGGTTTAAAATGAATAGTGCTCTCCAATTGAAAAGAACTGATCTCCAAAACCACTATATCCGTAGGCTTTAAATCCAACACGTATTTGGAAAAAGGACTGCCGATATTCCCGCATAAACACACCGAGCGCCCTGCACGTTTGAGGATCTCGGCGATCACCGTTGTCGTTGTCGTTTTTCCGTTACTGCCGGTAATAGCCACAATAGGACAAGGGCATAAACGAAAAGCAAACTCGACTTCTCCCATCACTTCAATACCACGTTCACGGGCCCACTTCACAGGCAACGCATCCAACCGAACGCCCGGACTTAACACCACATAATCACTATCCTGAATAAAACCCTGAGTATGGCCGCCGCTCTCAACGATCACCCCATCCAATGGCTCAAGCGCCTTACTCTCAGAAATCTTCGCAATCCCGCCCAGATGCAAAACCGCCTCAGCCACCGCAATCCCACTCCTTGCAGCGCCGATTATAGTTACCTTTTTATTCTTAAGATCAAAAGACATATGTGTTATCTAGCAACTTGTAAAGTTACCGAATTTTTAAAGTCGTTATCGTCAACATCGCCAAAATAATGGCCAAGATCCAAAACCGCACGATGATCTTGTTTTCGTTCCAACCGGATAATTGCAAATGATGATGGAACGGTGACATTTTGAAAATGCGTTTGCCCGTTAGCTTAAATGAAAATACCTGCAAGATCACAGATCCGGCTTCGATAACGAAAACACCCCCCAGCACCACCAGCCACAATTCCTTTTTGATCAGTACGGCGATCATCCCCAGGGAGCCGCCTAAAGCCAAAGAGCCCACATCTCCCATGAAAACGGTGGCCGGATAACAATTAAACCATAAGAATCCAAGACTGGCCCCGACCATGGCAGAACAGAAAACGGTCAACTCACCTGCTCCCGGCACATAAGGAATATACAGATACTCGCTCATCTCGACGTTACCCGTTACATAACTTAAGATCGCCATCGTAAAAGCCACAATCAAAGTGGTCCCGATGGCCAAACCATCAAGACCGTCGGTCAGGTTGACCGCATTGCAGGACCCCACCACGACCAAGACCACCCAAAAAACAAAGAACGGTCCCAGGTTGACGATCAAGTTCTTAAAGAACGGCACATCCAGATTGGTCGTGATATCCGGATACAAATACACAAAGACTCCGACGATAAAAGCGATCAGGACCTGCCAAAAAGATTTGACGCGGGCCGAGATCCCCCGGTGGGTCCCAATCCCTTTTAGTTTCACATAATCATCAACGCCTCCTAGCACCGCAAAAGACAAACAGACCCAGGAAGTCATGAGCACGAACATATTTGACCAATTACCCCAAAGGCCAACCGACAACAAAATACTGCCAACAATAAAAACGCCGCCCATGGTGGGAGTGCCTTCTTTTTTAACTTGGAACTGGTCTAAGCTCGGCGCATCATGACGCTTGGCTGACTCACGGATACTGCGCCGTTTGGTTAGATTAATGAATATCGGCCCCAATATCATGCACAGCAAAAAAGCGGTGACCGCAGCCATACCGGCGCGGAAAGTGATATATCGAAAAATATTAAAATGAGTTGAATTAGAAAAGTACTGCGACAAATAATAAAACATAGAATCTAACCCGTCCCTTTAGGTGCTGCTAATAAAAATTCCGTCATTTGTTCCATACGCATACGCCTGGAACCTTTGATCAAAACAGCATCCCCATTATGAAAAACCTTGCTCAAGCATTTTTGCGCGGACTCTACATCTGCGCAAGCAAATACCTGCATTTTTTTAAAATGTCGCTTAGGTCTAGCTTTCTTCACGCCAGCAGCCATAAACCCCGCCAGACGACCGACCGTTATTAACACATTTATATCTGATGCGCCTATGGCACGACCTATAGCCTGATGTAAAATTTTTGATTGGGATCCTAATTCCAACATATCGGCGGCGACCATGATTCTCTGACCATTTGTTTCTATCACCTGTAAAGTCTGCAGGGCTGATCGCATCGACACCGGGTTGGCATTATAGGTATCATTGATCAACCATCCCTTACCTAAACGGACAATTTGACCGCGTCCCTGGGAAAATTCAAAAGACCTCAGGGCCGGGATAATATCTTTAAAAGGCACTTTAAAAAATACACCGCAGCCCACAGCCGCAAGCGCGTTATAAACATTATTAACACCGCAGGAATTCAATTCCATAGTCCTGCCCATCACCCGGAAATTCAAATACCGGCCGGAGTGGATATGGATTTCCGTGCCCTGCCAGCGCGCCTTGGCCTTGATACCATACGTGATGATCTTAAAAATGTTCTTTTGACTCCCCTGCCGGGATAAAAGCGCATTATCCGAATTGATGATAACTGTATCGCGCTCCCCCATAAAAGAAGTCAATTTCCATTTCTCTTTGAGAACACCCTTGATGGTTTTTAATTTTTCCAAATGTGATTCACCGATATTGGTAAAGATCACGACGTTCGGACGCGCGATATCCGCCAGCCAAACAATGTCCCCGGGCTGATTTGTACCGCATTCCAGGACCACCATCTGATCGGCTGCCTTGAGCTTAAGCAAGGTCAACGGGACACCGATATGATTATTCTGAGTGCCTTCATTCTTTAAAACCTTATACTTGCGGCTTAAAACAACGGCGATCATTTCCTTGGTCGTGGTCTTGCCCGCAGAACCTGTTAAAGCGATCACCGGTATATTAAAACGCAGTCGATGAAAACGCGCGATATTTCCCAGAGCACGTGTCGAGTCCACAACACGGATGACGCTGACCCTAGTATCCTTTAACTCAATAGATCTATGCACGATCAGTACCCGCACACCTTTAGCGATAACACCGTCAATAAAATCATGTCCGTCAAAAACATCCCCTTTGAGGGCAATGAACAATTCCCCTTTTTGGGCAATGCGTGAATCAATGCTAACAGAACGCACCTGTCCTTTGCCGGGTCCCTGTACTAACGTCCCCTGCGTGGCTTCTATGATCTCGGCGATTGTAAACATAAGAATTCTTTCACAATGTCACGTTCGTTAAATGCTATCGTACGGTCTTTTAAGATCTGATAATCCTCATGGCCTTTGCCGGCAATGAGGACAACTTGATTCTTTTGGGCCAATTTAAGCGCACGGCCGATGGCCTCCCTGCGGTCCGTGCAAATTTCATAATTCTTTTTTGTAAAACCGCCGATGACTTCATTGATGATAGCCTGGGGATCTTCGCTGCGGGGATTGTCGGTGGTAACAATGGAGTGATCGGCCAGTTCACATGCCGCCCGCGCCATTTTGGGACGTTTCGTACGGTCACGGTCCCCTCCGCATCCAAAAACCAGGATAATCTTTTCCTGACTGACAGCCCTGAGGGCTTTTAACACGTTGATAAGGCCATCGTCGGTATGCGCATAATCAATAAATATAAATAAACCCTTGTCATTATCAACAGCTTCAAGTCTGCCCGGCACATGAGCTAGATTCTCAATGCCTTGACGGATGATCTCTGGCCCCAAGTCTTGGGACAAACCCCAGGCGAATGCCGCCAGGATATTATAAATGTTATGTTTCCCGATAAAACGGGTATGGACCTTCATTCGGCCTTCGGGAAACACAATCTCAAAACGGCTGCCGCTGAGTTGATACGTAATGTTCCGGGCCAAAACATTGGCCGGATGGTCAATGGCGTAGGACATGATCTTGCTTCTGCATAAGCCCAAGAGCTGCCTGCCATATTCATCATCTACATTAATAATAGACGAAGCTGAAGGTGAAAGGTCCTTAAACAAGATCGACTTGGCCATGAAATAATTATCCATGTCTTTGTGATAATCCAAATGATCCTGGGTCAAATTGGTAAAGATCCCCGCTGAAAATTTGATCCCTTCAAGCCGCCCCTGATGAAGCGCGTGGGAGGAGGCTTCCATCACACAATAATCAACCCCCAAGCCAACTAATTGCGCCAGGTAACGCTGATTATCCAGGAATCCGGGAGTAGTGTTCTTAGAAGGCAGTATCTTTCCGCCGATGCGGTAATTCACAGTTCCGATCACCCCGCAACGCCGCCCGGCGGCGTGGATGATCGACTCGATCAAATACGTAATTGTAGTCTTACCGTTTGTCCCGGTGACACCGATACTTTTTATTTTTTTGGCCGGATCACCATAAAACCGCGGCCCTATGCAATGCAAAAAATATTTTGGGTCATCCACTTCTAATACACATACGCTATCTATTGAAGGGAACTGTCCCCTGGAACAGAAGGGGACAGTCCCCTCCTGTTTAACAATGATCCTGGCCCCCTGGGCTATCGCATCCTTGATAAAATCATTCCCGTTATATTTAGCACCGGTCAAAGCCACAAATAATCCGTCTTTTTGTGCCTCACGCGAATCGCAGGAAACAGTGAGGACCTCAAAGTCCTGATATAAACCAGGCAAAGATTTGTTATATATTCCTCTTACAAGTTCGCTTAATCGCATAACTATTTATCTCACCTATCCGGGGGAATCTTCATCGGTTGCAGGCTGCTGTTGGGTATTAAGATATTTCAAAGCATCTCCCACCACTTCCGAAAATACAGGGGCAGTCACGGTTGCGGCATAATAGGCCGGGTGCGGATCATCAGCAACCACGACACAGGCCAGACGGGGATTATCAACCGGAGCAAAACCGGCAAAGGTCGCAAAAAAATGTGAGTGCGAATAGGTGCCACCGACCACTTTTTGAGCGGTCCCGGTTTTACCTGCAGCGGGAATGCCGGGGATGGCCGCCTTGGTTCCGGTCCCTTCATCAACAACACCTTTTAAAATACCTTTCATTCTTCTAGACGTTAGTTTAGAAATGACCTTATCTAAAATTTGAGGACTATGCCCAAGAATGACCTGGCCCTGGGCATCCTTGATGTATTTTACCACAAAGGGCCGCATATAGATCCCGTCGTTGGCAATGGCGGAAATGGCCCCCATTAATTGGATCGGCGTGACCGTCACTTCTTGTCCGATCGGGATCGCCCCGATCGAGGTCTTTGACCACCGGCTCACCGGTTTTAATATCCCCGAGGCTTCACCCGGCAGGTCGATCCCTGTCTTGATACCGAAACGAAAATGATGCGCATAGTTATAAACGCGCTGCGGACCTAAACGTTGGGCCACCTTGGTAGTCCCGATATTGCTGGATTGTTCAATGACCTGTTTAAAGGTGATGTTGCCCAAGGGTTCGTGGTCATGTAAAACATGGTTGGCCACACGGTAAGCGCCATGCTCACAATTGATTATACTATTTTCGTTGACGACCCTCTCTTGCAAGGCCGCTGAAGCCGTAACGATCTTAAATACAGAACCAGGTTCAAAAGTAAAAACAATGGCGCGATCCGTACGTGACTCCGGGGTACTCTTGGAAGCTTCCTCTAAATTATAAGTTGGACGATTGGCAAAAGCCAGGATCTCCCCTGTCCTGGGATCCATCACGATAATGCTGGCTCCCTTGCAATTATATTTTTTATACATCTTGTCCAAAGCCCTCTCAGCGATGAACTGTATCGTTTCATCAATGGTCAGGACAACGCTAAACCCATCCACCGGGGCCACATAACCTTTGTCAAACATCAATTCCCTCGAGCGGGCATCCCGCAGGATGATCGCGTGTCCGGGCTGTCCTTTCAAATATTTATCATAATCACGCTCAAGGCCGTCCAGTCCGTTATTATCCAGGCCGGCAAATCCGATCAAATGCGAAGCCAGGGTTTGATTGGGATAAAAACGTTTACTCTCTTTAATAAAACCGATACCCGGCAAATTCAGATCCTTGATCTGAAGATAAACTTCCTGCGTGACCTTTCGTTGTATCCAAACAAAATATTTATCCTTATCCAATTTATCACGGATGAGTTTGGGGTCCATTTTCAAGATGCCGGATAACTTTTCGACGACCTGGTCCTCATCGCGCTGCTGGCGCATGGCACGGGCGTTGGCATAAACAGAGTAAACCGGCAAATTGATCGCCAAAGCCCTCATGTTGCGGTCATAAATAGTACCCCGGCGGGGTTCTAAGACAATGGAATGTTCATGTTGGCGTTGGGCGAGAGCGCTTAGAAAATCGGAGCGGAAGATCTGGATGAAGATCAAGAATCCGACGGAGTATGCAAAACCTACGAATAAAAATATGGACACCACAGCAAAGCGAAGTGGATACTTACGCAGGAACAATTTAACCCCTGTCTATCTATATTATTCCCAGGCTTTGGCTTCCTGGGCTCCTAAGAACGAAAATAAATTCCAAATGGGGTTTACAATTTTGGCTTGAGGCTTGACCAAACGCTGCATTCCCCCCGCGGATGCCGATACTGTCATCACCCGTTCTTTATCCATAAATTGCAAGTTGTTATTATCGTGATCTAAAAGTTGATTACCCAGATTATTGGCTGATTTAAGCGTCAGGATCTGATGGCTTAACGCTCCGTTACTATCATTCAATTCATGGATGATCTTTTCTTTATCTTTGCCGTTATACGATAATTCAAAGATCTTCATTTGCATATGAATATACAACAAACACATTATAGTGACAAACGAGGCGATCTTAAAATATACTTTTAGGCTCATCCTACCCTTTCAATACCCCTCATCTTCGCGCTCCTGGCACGGGGATTCACAGCGCACTCTTCGTCACAGGCAACCAAAGGCCTTTTAGTCAAAATGAGGCCTTCCTGCTCAAAAGCCAAAGACTTGAATTTATTTTTGACAAGACGGTCTTCCAGAGAATGAAAAGAGATCACGCAAAAACGACCGCCTTTTTTTAACATCCTGAAACACGCCTCCAAGCCCAGAGACAGGGCTTCTAATTCTTCATTAACCGCGATACGCAAAGCTTGAAATGTCCTGGTGGCCGGATGGATACGCCCCCGTGTATAACCTTTGGGCAAAGCACGCAAAATAATATCGGCCAAAGTTTTTGTTGTCGTTATCTTTGCCTGGGCCCTGTGCATAACAATGGCCGTGGCAATGCGACGGGAAAAACGCTCTTCACCAAATTCAAAAATGATCTTTTCTAACTGGGCTTCTTTAAGTGTATTGACCAGGTCCGCAGCTGAGAGGCCACTTTGAGCATCCATCCTCATGTCCAAAGGGCCGTCATGCCTGAAAGCAAAACCACGTTTCTCATCATCCAACTGAAAACTTGAGATCCCTAGATCCAGTAATATACCGTCGACGGCACTCACTTTAAGGCTGGCCAGGATTTTATCAAGCGTACTGAAATTCCCTTGTAACAAATCAATCTTTAACTCAAGAGAAGCGAGCTTCAATCTAGCCTGCCCTAAAGAAGTACCATCGCGATCGATTGCGATCAAATGTCCCTGCGCGCCCAATGCCTGGGCCATTAACAAAGAGTGTCCGGCTAATCCAAGTGTCCCATCCACCGCCACCCCGCCCGGCGGTAAGCGCAATAACTCAAGAGCTTCTTTGGGCATGACAGGTGTATGCGACAACATTTTTAGTCTACATCCAACATATGTTCCGCGGTCTTCTCAAAATCCCCGCTGGATTTACTGAAAGTATCCCGCCAGGAGGCGGTTTCCCAAATTTCAATGCGATTAGAAATACCGATGACAACGGCATCTTTCTTGATGCCGGCAAAATCCTTAAGATACTGTGGGATTATAAATCGTCCCTGCTTGTCTGGTAAAACCTCGACGGCGCCGGAGAAGAACATACGGTTAAAAGACCGCGCTTCGCCCTTGGTAAAAGAAAGATTCTTAAAACGCGCCTCCTGCAGGCGCCATTCACCTTCCGCGAACATGAAAATACATTTATCCAAACCGCGGGTGACAAAAAATCTCTCGATCCCGTTTTCTTTGGCCACTTCGCGAAACCGCGCAGGCAAGATCAAACGGCCTTTATTATCAATCCCGTGGCTATATTCACCGTAAAACATATACTCCACTCCCCTCCACTTTGCTCCACTTAAAAGCAAGTATATTCCTGAGCGAGGGCCTTGTCAATACACAATATGGCTTCTTTTCACATTAAAAAACCGGGACACATTGACTTTTTTTAATAGGCTTTCTTGAAAAAGTCAATGTGTCCCGGTTTTTCCCAGTATTTTTTTTGTTCCGGTTTTTTTAGAATAATTATTAGCGGGATGCTAGGAAATATTTGCGTGCAAAGACTTCGTCTTTTTGAATTTGTTTGATGAGGGCCGGGGCGTTGGGGAATTTCTTTTCGTTGCGGATCTTCTTTAGGAATTGCACTTCTATGCGCTTGCCATAAATATTCTTTGAGAAATCAAGGATATAAACCTCGAGTAATAATTTAGTGTTGTGTTTTTCAAATGAAGGTCTTGTCCCGATGTTGGCTATCGCTGTGTATTCTTCTTTGTTCAACAAAACTTTAACAGCATACACGCCCTGCGGCGGGATGATGTCCGATTCATAGGCGACATTGGCCGTCGGGAAACCCAGTAATCTGCCGCGCTCTGAGCCCTTGACCACGGCTCCGCAAAGGGAAACCGCCCTTCCTAATAAACGTGAGGATTCATTTAACTTGCCCTCAGTTATCAATTTTCGCGTACGCATACTACTGATGACTTCCCGTCCCTGTTTAAGGCTGGGCATGGCATGCATTTCATAGCCGTACTCCGGGGCCAATTTCTGGAACAAGGCCGCGTCCCCGCTCCTGTCTTTACCGAAGCAAAACTGTTCGCCGACAAAAATAGCTTTGACGCCTAATTTCTTTACCAGTACATCCTTAATAAATTTCTGCGGAGGCATTTTTGCAAAAGAACGGTCAAAACGCACCACCAAACAAGTGCTGACCCCTAGTTCACCAAGGAGGCGAAATCTTTCCTGGAGCGAAATGAGATATCCTAATTTTAAATCGGGCCGAAGGACATGGGCCGGATGAGGGAAAAAAGTGATGACGACAGGCTGGACATGAAGCCGACGGGCCCGGGTCAACATCTGCTTTATCAAATACTGATGCCCGCGATGCACTCCGTCAAAGATACCGATGGCAATACACGTTTTCTTCAAATGCAGTTTAAAGTGTCGGTTTAAGGATATGACCTTCATTTAAATTTTCCAATGTGACGGCATCTTTAATTTCAAAAGGGCCAACCTTGGTGCGTTCGATCTGGGAAATACACGCTCCACAGCCTAAAACTTCACCTACATCCTCGGCCAATTGACGCACATAGGTACCCTTAGAGCAACTCATCAGGAATTCCACATCCGGCAGCCGGCATTGCAGGATCCTTAACTCATCGATACGGACCTTGCGTGCTATCCGTTCGACCTCTATGCCTTGACGGGCAATTTTATACAGACGCTCACCCTTATGCTTAACCGCGGAGACCATGGGTGGTTTTTGTTCGATGTCGCCGGTAAATTGTGTAAAGACTTTTCTGATCGCATCCTCATCAATTCCCTCATACGGCCTTTCGAGCAGGGTCTTTCCCATGATATCGGCCGTAGTGGTTTTAAGACCAAGGCGCAGTGTCGCCCGATAGGTCTTATCAAAAGCGACGAATTTATCAAAAAGTTTGGTTGAATTTCCCAACAAAATAACCAATACACCGGTAGCCATCGGATCAAGCGTGCCCGCATGTCCTACCCGGCGCATTTTAAAAGTACGGCGGACAAAACCTACCACGTCGTGGGAAGTAATGCCCTCCGGTTTATTGATCAACACGATCCCCTGAAAAGAGTTCTGTACGACGGCCTGGAATTTCATAGCTTTTTATGTATGGCTCCACAAATAGTTTTTTGGGCTAACCTGAGCGTCCCATAAATTTTACAACCGGCAGCTTTTTTATGTCCGCCTCCGTCGAATTGCTGGGCCAGGACGGACACATCAAAATCTTTCTGGCTGCGTAAATTGACCCTTACTTCCTTTGAGTTTAATTCGGTCAAAATAACCACCACCTCAATGCCTTCCATCGAACGCAAGAATCCGAATAGTTTTTCTTTTAGATCAAAACTTTTGGAAAAACGCTCCACCACCCGCTTGGACAAAGACACGCAATAAACCCTGTTATCATCAAGCAATTGGGCTTTATGGATCACATCCGTGAACATTTTCATATCCGCCACAGGTATGCCCACGTAAAGACGGGCATACATATCAGCTGCTGAAATATTGAAAGCCATCAATTCTTCTGTGACCGCATGACTATGCGCGGAGGTGCTCTCATAACGGAATGATCCTGTGTCCGTCATGATACCCGCATAAAGAAGAAGGGCTAAATTCCTATTAAGGGCATACCTGGCCTCTTTAAGCAAGTCAAAGATCATCTCACAAGTGGAAGATGCTTTTGATTGGACCGCGTTTACAGTACCAAAACCGTCATTGGTCACATGATGATCTATGTTGATCAAAGGCTTACCGCCTTGAATAAACTTCTGTACTCCCCCTGTACGCTTCAAATCGCCGCAGTCCAACACAATGGCTGCATCATAATTCACCCTCTTTACATCGCCGGCTTTTTTAAACAACAATGTCCCAGGCAGGAACTTAAGCCATTCAGGACAAGCGTCTTCGTTAAGCACCTGGACCTGCTTGCCCAAACCTTTCAAGAACAAGGCCATCGCCAACGCAGAAGAAACAGCGTCAGCGTCAGGATTGTGATGAGTGGTTACCAGGAATTTCCGATGACGACGAATGGTATTTAGAACATTCTTAAAAGAGCTCATTATTCTTGGTCCTCTGGGGCTGGTTTTAATTTTTTGATCTCTTCCAAGACTTTATCAACATCAGCGGCATGTTTAATGCCTTTATCATAAATGAATTGGAATTCCGGCGTATACCGTAATGCTAAACGTTGGCTGATCAGCTTGCGGATATAGCCGCGGCCGCTTTCGAAACCTGCTATCGCCGCATTGATCTCTTTAGGCGTATCGGCAAGCGTACTAAACCTGACCCTGGCATGCTGAAGGTCCTTGCTGACATCAACATTAATAATAGTGACAAAAGAGATCCGTGGGTCGCGCACCTCACCTAACAGAATGATGTTAGCAAGTTCCCGTTTGATAGATGAATTGACTTTTTCAATACGCATCGGTCCTACTCTCCTTTTTATTAATATTCAAAATGATAATAGATAAGTGCCGTTTCCTTAAATTTTTATTAGAGATACGGCCTCCTTATAAGCATTCCAAGATTTTAAACATTTGATCGCATCAAGAGATTTAGGCTCTTTGAGGATCTTATTAAAGTCTTTAAGATACCTCTGCGGCTTGATTGTATCAAGCACTTTAATTTTTATGGCTGATTTTAACAGTTTTAACGTTTTGGCCTCCATGCTAAAGCCCAAGCGTGCTTTAAACCGGGCCGCCCGTAAAATACGGGTCGGGTCATCCAAAAAACTTTTATCGTGCAGGATGCGTATCTTTTTAGCGATCAAATCAGCGTTTCCTTTAAATGGATCTGTAAGTTCTCCCCAAGCCTCCGGGTTGATCGCGACAGCCATGGCGTTGATCGTGAAATCCCGACGGAGAAGATCATCTTTAATGGTTGAAGGCTTAACAGCCGGAAATGCGCCCCCTCGATGGTAAGTTTCCCGGCGGGCTGTGGCAAAATCAACCAAGGTGCCGTCAGGCAAATGCACGCTCGCCGTCTTAAAAGCAGGATAAGGCGTCAACCGTGCACCAGGATGTCCGGCCACAAAACTATCCGCTAGTCGGATGCCATTGCCTTCAACAGTAATGTCTAAATCAACATTCGGACACTTAAGCATCAAGTCCCTCACCGGCCCGCCCACCAAATACGCCTTAACCCCCTGAGCACGGGCCAAAACACCAATAGACCGCACCAAGCTCAAAGATTTAGAATTTAAATGGGATAATAAATTTTTCATAAGTGTCATTGCGAGGAGCCGAAGACGACGAAGCAATCTCTTTTTCAGCTTCTCGGATGAAATTGTTTGTGTACGCTTTTTAGACGTTCTTTGTCCACATGCGTATAGATCTGGGTCGTGGAAATGTCCGAATGGCCTAACATTTCCTGGACAGAACGCAGATCCGCACCGTGTTCCAATAAATGGGTCGCAAACGTATGCCGCAGCGTATGCGGCTTGATCGTTTTTTTAATATTCGCTTTTCGTGCGTAGAATTTGATCACAGCCCATAAACTCTGACGGCTGATCTTTTTACCCAAACGGCTCAAAAACAAAACATCATTGGTCTGGTTTTTTAGTAATTGAGCCCGGGCTTTGAGTAAATATTTTTGTACGGCTTCACGGGCCTTTAGCCCCAAGGGAATGATCCGCTCCTTGCTGCCCTTACCCACCGCCCGCACGAAACCCACCTCATAATTAATGCTCGTGGTCTTCAAATCTGATAATTCCGATACCCGTAAACCGCTGGCATAAAAAATCTCCAATATCGCCTGGTCCCTGATCTCTTGAGTTTTCCTGCCAGAAGCCGCGGCGATCATCGACTCAATTTCCGCCTGTGTCAAAACGGAGGGGATCCGCATCCATAATTTGGGGGTATCCACCAGGGTCGTAGGGTCTTCCTTGGCTAAATTCTCCCGCACCAAGAAACGGTGGAACATTTTGACTGCTGCCAGATTCCGGCAGATGGTGGTCGGAGACATTTCATGTTTTTTAAGGTCGAACATAAAATTAGAAACATGTTCACGGTTGACTTGGGAAGCGGTTTTAATATTTTTTTGGGAAAGATAATCGATATATTTATCAAGATCGCGCCGATAGGCTAAAAGCGTGTTTTTAGCCAGGCCGCGTTCGACGGAAAGATAGTTCATGAACTCGTCGATAAATGCTTTCAATAGACCCTATTCCTTTTACTTCACAGGATTACTTAAGCGAAGCTTTAATGACGACAAAATGGCCCTTGATCCTGTCGGCACGCAAATGATCGCGCAAGAAACGGTCAAAGGCGCGCAGATCGCTTTGAATGCGCGGCACATTGCGCACTTGCCATGAGTCATCCAAAGAAGCCTTGTAATAATCCAGAAAACCCGCCAGTTTAACCAAATTCGCCTGGGTAGGAGCATCCACCAATTTCTCCATCAAGGTTATATGATTAGTGACTTGTTGAAGGGTATAGTGTGTGTACTGTGATGAGCTCTTCTCTTCAATTGCAGTCCACAGGTCGATATACCAAGCTTTGATCAAACCATATTGCTCTTTATAATTTTCTTCCGGATTTTCTTCGAGCGTCGGATATTCTTCAGGCACAAGAACAGGCACAAAGGCTTGGTCTTCTGCTCCCTGTTTTTTCTTACGGATAAATTTCTGGCGTAAAGTGTCGCAAGAACTCAAAGACAAGCTGATCATCAGAAGCCCTGTGATAACAAGAACTGCTTTCCTTTGCAAATTGAAATTAATCATGCAGCATCTCCTGAAAGTCTTTTTGGTTTAATATTTTAATTCCCAATTTCCTTGCCTGCGCAAGCTTGGAGCCTGGGTTCTCACCAACCACCAGATAATCCAGACCTTTGCTGACCGCGGCAACAACCTTGCCGCCCTGATTTTGCACCAAAAGACCGGCTTCGTCACGTTTGATCCCGCTTAGCTCACCGGTAAATAAGAATTTCTTTCCCGTCAGGCGATCGCCTGATAATTGCCTTTTAGGTTCTGTTAATTTCAAACCCGCCGCTTTAAATTTTGCCAATAACTTTTTAACCTGCGGCTGCTTAAAATACTCCACAACTGATTCCGCCATCACCGGTCCCACCTCATCAATGGCCTGTAACTGGTCGGCATAAGCGCATATAATAGCATCTAAAGACCCAAAATGCCCAGCTAAATTTACAGCTCCTTTAGTACCGATATTGGCGATACCAAGGCCATATAAAAACTTGGATAAAGGCTTGTTTTTGCTGTTAAGGATCGCATTCAATAAATTATCTGCTTTCTTGTCTTTAAATAGATCCAAATCCATTAATTGCTCTTTCTTTAAAAAATAGATATCAGCTATATCATGGACCAGCCCTTTCTTCAAAAGTTGATCAACCGCCGATTCGCCTAATCCTTCAATGTCCATGGCTCCTCTTGAAGCAAAATGGACCAAGAGCCGCTCTAACTGCTTTGGGCAGGAAGGATTCAAACAGCGATACGCCACATCCTCTTCTTTTTCTTTTTGGATTTTTCCGTTACATGACGGACAAGTTTTGGGGGGGACAAAATCACCCTGGGAATATTTCTCCAGAACTTTAACGATCTTAGGGATAACATCCCCTGCGCGTTCAAGCAATACCCTATCTCCGGTATTGACCCCTAAACGCCGGATCTCATCAAAATTATGAAGTGTCGCCCTGGAGATCGTGACCCCGGCACAGGCCACAGGTTCTAATTCTGCGACCGGTGTCAAAACTCCCGTACGTCCCACCTGCACGATGATCTCTTTAATGATAGTACTGGCCTGGTACGCCGGAAATTTGAAAGCCACTGCCCAGCGCGGGCTTTTAAGAGTGAAACCTAATTGAGCCTGCTGGCTAAAATCGTTAACTTTAACGACGATGCCATCAACATCAAAACTGATCTGGTCCCTCTTGGCCGCATACTCTTCGCAAAAAGCAATGGCCTCATTCAGATCATGGCAAAGGCAATTATGTGAATTAATGACAAAACCATATTTTTTAGCCTGCTCCAGAAATTCCCACTGTGTTGACGGAATTTTATTTCCTTCTAAAAGGCCGGGAGAATGAACAAAGAACTTTAAGCGTCGCTGAGCCGTCAGGCGCGCATCCAACAATTTCAAAGAACCCGCCGCGGCATTGCGCGGATTGGCAAACAATACTTCACCATTATCCTTACGCTGTTGATTAAGGCGGGCAAAATCCTCTTTGTCCATATATACTTCCCCCCGCACTTCCAGTAAACTGGGGGCCTTGCCTTTTAAACTCAGAGGGATATCACGGATCGTTTTAGCGTTATGGGTAACATCCTCGCCGGTGTCCCCATCCCCACGCGTGGCAGCTAAAGCCAATTGACCATTTTCATACCTTATCGCACAGCTTAAGCCATCGATCTTTAATTCCGCGGTCATGGCAGGCTTAAGGCCGTCAAGTCCTTTGACCACCCTTTCATACCATTGCCTTAGCTCATCTAACGAATAAGTATTATCCAGTGACAACATCGCCAAGGAATGCTTGACCGTCGGTAAATTCCCCTGGACCTTGGCCCCGACCCTTTGTGTGGGAGATGACAGGGATTTTAATTGCGGGAAGGCTTCTTCCAGTTCAACAAGTTCTTTGAACAGTCGATCATATTCCTCGTCAGAAACGACAGGGTCATTGAGCACATAATATTTATGATTATGCCCTTCAATGGCCTTGATCAATGCTTGAACTTCTTTTTTAGCCTGTGTCAGGTTCATATAATAGAAAACCTATCGAATTCTCCTCTGGCCTCTACCCATTCGATTTGCGTTTCACGGATAAAGCTGCCAAACTGCACTTTCAATTTTGACAAAAGTTCTTCTATTTTTTCACGGGGGCCTTCGAGGAGTGCTTGCACACTGCCGTCGGATAGGTTTTTCACCCAGCCGGTCAAAGACAATTGCTGGGCAAAAGATAATGTGGTGTAGCGGAATCCGACACCTTGAACGGTGCCGCAAAAATGAATATGCGCTCGAACCATAGGACGAATAAAAGAATAAAAATGGTCGGGAAGGCGGGATTCGATAACGATATTTTCCCTAACCTTCACAATTGCAATACTTTAATGTATTTGTCGACGATAAGCAACTATTTTCTCAATTACGGTTGTTATCCGATCTTATCCGATTCTATCCGTTGTTTGTGATTTAAATGGGCACCGTTTAGGCATTAATTTTACAATCTATTCTAATCATATATTTTTTTTATTATCACGGTTGGATTTACTTGTGGGCCTGTATCGCCAAAAATATTATTGTCATTACCTTTGATCTCTAAAAACTTTGGATAACTTTCAAACAAACTTATAGCTGATCTATGATTAGTAATAGCCGATTTTTCTATATAGTTACCATACCCGCCATTTTCCTGAAAATATACTAAATACTGCGCTTTTTTATCTTTGACAATCTTATTTAACTCATAAGCTTTCTCAAAATATATGATATTTTTGAAAGAAAAAAACTCTTCGGGCATATCATAATAATGAAAGTTAAATATCATGAATTCCTTCGACGGATTATCCTTTATATAATGTAATAAAGTAAGCCTGCTATCGCTCATAATTGAAGGCATAACTGCGTGAGGCTCAGTATAATTCTTTAAAAAGTTGATATTTGTATAACTAAAACATCCAATCAGGATCATAAAAACAATTTTATCGAACATATAATAATCAAATGTAATGGACTTCTGATATTTATCCTTCATTTTATGCCATACCCTGTTTAATGCGTCCGCTAAAGCGAATATGACAATGAAATAAAAAATCGAATTAAGATGGATAAACAATCTGGGATAAAGTTGGCTTCGCATATTTAAATTTTGAAAAATACTTAATCCCAGAAAACTGAAAGTTCCGAAAAATAACAGCCTATCCGTAGATACAAACCACATAACTGAAAAAACAATAAGTATCCAAAGTGTCAAATTGTTTATAAATTTAAACTGCAGAAAAGAGGATTGGATTTGATTAAACCATTCGTAAAAAACATGGATATTCTGTTGCCAGGGAACAGGTGCAGGACCTGTAAGCCGGCCCGATTCGCTAAAAAGAAGCTTAAAATAATGGTGCGGATGAATGATGATCCCCAAATTAGTAATTAAAAAAACAGCTGCTGTTGTTATCGTTCCTTTTATAAATAACTTCTTAAACTCTGGGATAAAACTTTCTTTATTAACAGAAGAAAGAGCGTAAGAAGAAAAAAACAACAAAGAATATAATGGCAAACATGATAATTTCGCGCCTATGGCCAACCCACAAAATATAGATTGCCAAATAAAATATATTCGTTCTTTCTTACGGGCAATTTCAACAAAAGTCAAATAACAAAGCGCCGTAAACAAAGCAGTATAAATCTCTGGCTTAATAACAATGGAAAAGTGTTGCAACAAATCATCTTTTAAAAGTAGCAGAGCAAAAAAACCTGAAAATAAATAGCTTTTGCTTAGTCTTGCTACGATCAAACATAATAAAACAATCATCACGGCATAAATAGCTAAAATAAGCTTTCGGCCTATATAAATTGGTCCAACGGGAAACACTCTACGCATTTCCGGAGAACAATGCAAAGGTCGCTCATAGGAACCACGATAAAAAGGTTTTTCCCCCGTAAATAATTCATAAACACCAAAAATAAAGCTCTGAGGATATACCACAACGCCCCCATATAGGTAATCATGAGGATCGCCATAATTATAAAAAACATTGATAGCTGAATCTACGGTATAAACCTCATCATACTCTCCTATAAAAAGAGGAGAATCCCACCCCGTATTTTTATATGATCGGGCCATAATCAATGCAATGATAAAAATGACTGCTCCGACTAAAAATATTTTTTTAATAAGTTTAATATAATTAAGCATATTGACTGATTCTATCTTTTCTTCGGAATTTTAGATGATTTACCCCAAACAAAAACCCTCCGCAACTTATTCAGTTACGAAGGGTAATTGTTATTTTTAGGCTCATTTTGGGCACCAAAGACTTATTAATCTTTGTACAGCTCTGCAAGTTATTCTAAAACAATATCTTGTGATGCATAATAAAAATGGTCGGGAAGGCGGGATTCGAACCCACGACCTCTTCGTCCCGAACGAAGCGCGCTAGCCAACTGCGCTACTTCCCGAAAGCTACCTCAGAATAATCAGAATTACATTTAGAAAAGATTCGGGAGAGGTGCAAACTTCCTTAATTTTCTTCCAGAAAGTTTGCCTTCCGTCTACACCCCCGAAAAACCTTCAATCCCATATAAGGGCGGTATTTTAACAGGCGAATGGCCCGAGGTCAACAAGCATGAAAAAAACCGGGTGTCAATATGTCCGGGGTTTTTGTGTCACCAAACCATCCGACATCAAAAGAACAGGGAATCTTGTATCCCGGTTTTTTATAATGGCTGTATTTCCAGAAGGTCCCGCCAACGCCTCTGCCAATCGCCATTATGTGAGATGCCGTCTACCACTGTGATGCGCTTGGCTCCGTTATCTTGCTCCATCTGCACAAAAGACTCGGCGATTGCAAGAGGGACTATCCTGTCTTTAGATCCGACAAAATGCCGCTGCGGGATATGCGCCACTTTCAGCGCGACATCTAAAGGATTGATAGACCCCTCCAGCTGACTGACATGATGATAAGAACAAAAAGCCGCAGTGTTCAGATTGCCTGCTACTGTACGAAGGGCCCTGACATCGCGACGCTTGGCCGCAACTAACACGGCAATGGCCCCGCCGCCGGAGAATCCCACCAACTCCAAATATTGGGCCCCTGATTTTTGTTTGATAATATCAATGGCCTTGTCTATTGATTCTACAACTTCAGGAGAAAAACGACGGTTTGACCAATACTGGGGATCACAATCCGGTAAACCGGAAAAAGAATACTGCCCTGGTCTGGCAATATAGGCAATATTATCAGCAGGGTCTGCTGCCGCTAATCTTAACGCTACCGGATTTGACGGTGTGGGATCATAGGAAAGCTTATATTTTGATTCCCACGCCCTGCCGTCTCCTTCTATGTAAATATCAATTTTGTCCGAAGATCTGGTGAACCTCTGATAGGTCAACAGCGTAAAGTTGCCGGCCTTGATATATTCCTTGCTAAAACCTGCCGGAGAGGCAATCCCTTCCGCCACCGACGATCTGTCCCGAAACACAGAGAATGTCGTGCAGCCGGAAATAGATAATATAGATAACAAAAGAAGAATTGTATAAATAATTCTGTGCATGATTACACCTAAAACAGTCCCGATTTTGTTTAATAGACTAAAAAGTCAATGTGTCCCGGTTTTTTATGCCTAAGAAGCCTCGTAAATCTGTCATTGGTTGGATATTGATGACCACCGGCACAAAGCCGGGAGCATTTTGCAGTTGCCGGAGCGTGGCGGAATCCATATGGAATTTGATTTCTTCACCGGCATTTTGTGTCTGTAAACCCATATTAGCAGAAGTTAAATCAATACCACCTTTTGGGGTGCTCGCTTGTTTTGAATTTCCCAAGTAATTGTCCATTACCCTTTCCTGCGGGGTTTTAAGACGTCCTGAAATTTTAACATATGCTAAAGTTAAACGCGTAGAATATTTCCCTCCTTGATCATCAAAAAATCGGATCTTTATTCCACCTATAACTTCCACATGAAAATGTTGATGACTATTCATCCCTTCCAGTTCATAATTCCTATTTAATGCCCCCTTACGCATCATTGGCTTAACGACAAACTGATCTTCTCCATTTCTTAATTGAAACGAAACCAATCTGCCTTTTTTGTCAAAATCAAGAACGCCAAAGACTTCTTTCGTTGAGTCCCTATAGTGATTGCCAAGATTAACGACATTGACACTCTCAACCCTCCCTAAAAAATCTCGCTGCGAAACAAGATATTCCCTCCCAAAATCAAAACTATAGGGTGGTCTTAGAGCGACTTTCATCGACACGGGCTCTTCCAACTCCTGATCAAGCATCCATAGCATATCCGGATTAATAGTTTCCTCCCAATCATATATACTCACCCCATGACGCCACGCATATGATATAATCCAATCTAATATTACCTTACCAAACCCCTGACCTTGCTCTTTTAGAAAAAATCTAGTATTAATAAGCTCACGACCATTGATGACAAAAGAAATTGCTTCTGCCGAGGTCACTGGCGGGTTATCAGCAGAAATTTTGCGGCCATTAAAAAACGCTTCAAATCCATAAGAATCCTTTTGTGTAGATCTTTTTCGTTCTAATCTTATACTTCCTGAAGGCATTGTGATCAAAACTTCGTTCAATCTTTCTTTTTGATTGAAAATCTCTTGATATGAAACACCATTACCTGCCTCCACTGAAACTACCCTCATCGCCTGATCCTCTGCCACGATTGCCAAACTCTTATGAGCATAAGACAGGAACAATTCACTAAGCCTGGCTACTATTGACCAATGATTTGAATCTGTGGCTTCAAAGCGAAATATTTTAAATGGAAAATCTGCTAAACTCTTACTATTAGGTCGAACTGCAACAAATTTAAAGCTTCCTGCTTTATCTGCAGCAACATCTTCAACTTGTAAAAACCTTTGATAAGCCTTAATAAGGGGTATTGCTGATGTGGAGCTATTCGACAATTTCTTGTCGTACAGTAAAGCAATTTTTGCTATGGCAGCAACGGTTATGTTCCCATACCCTAATCCTTTAGCAAAAGAATACCCGGCATCGGAAAGATACATTAAGGGAGTAAATGTACTGATCTCCAATGTGGGAGAATAAGATTTTTTCCCGGAAGGAGAATTTTTAATACTGCTCGACAGGGCCACTGTTCCAGTTAATTTGCCATTGATAAAACAATATATTCTCTCTCGAAGATATACAAAATGAACTGTAGCATCAGAATCCTTTTTGTTGATTATTTCTAAAATGAGCGCTTCTTTCCCATCAATAATCGATTCAAAAGCAGGGAATCCTTCTATGAACCCTGAATTATTATCAGGATGAATCATCGCCCGACTCACTGTCCCTGAGCCCAACTCTATCCCCCGTGATTCCAAAGAATCAACAACATTGCTAGCGGTTGTTTTTCCTGCAAAGTACAGCTTGTGGTCATTGGGGTTGAATTTAGCATATTGCTTCCCAGTAATCGTCGTTCCATAGTATTCCTCAGCTTGTGTGATCGGACTCCAAGGTAAAGTTTTTTCCATGACAGACCAATCTGAATGAGTGTCCGCCATGGGGCTCGTAAACGGGGCTTTGATTTCAGCCAGGACCGTCGTCGTATCGCGTACGCCGCCCAATAAAAAATATCTGCCTTTGGACAACACCAAAGTAGTGCCGAGAAACACATTGCTAAGGTCCTGTAGTTTTTTAGGATCTAATACCTTGATCGGGATATTTTGTCCTCCCAATAATCTCTCCAAAGCCTTCCAACGTCCTATCATCTTTAAAGAACTGGTCTTCCCTGTTTCAGGATCAAACTCAAACGTGATGGGGGCATACTCTCTGTTCCCTTCATCATTAAACCGCGCAATATGCCCAACCACACCCACCTTTCCGTTTTCCAAAAGATTAAGATCTCCCGTCCCTCCCCACTGATTGACACGGAACAGACCTTCCAGGACTTGACCATTTTCCATCAACTGAGCCAGCGTACGGCCTTCTTTTCCTGCTTGGGCCAATTCAATAAATTCTTCAAAACTCTTCAAAATAAGATAAGCGATCTTCCCCGGCCCATAATGCCTACCCTGCGGACGCGTCATGATCAAAATACGGCCATCTTTTAATTCTACTAAACGGATATCCTTCATCCATAACGGCCCTTGGGCAATCGGTTTCGCGACACCAAGATCCTCGAGAGTTGTAAATTGAAAGAAATCCGTATTATATTCAAGTCTATGCTGCCCATTATCCAATTTTTCTGCTTTTTCTCCTCTATCCACGACCGTAACCATCGACAGGACCAATTTATCTCCAATTTTTTTGATAGAAGGGTCCTGAGCATTTTCAAAAACTCGAGCACCTTCGATCTTGTGCCAATTACCGTCGGCCTCCAGTTGAAAAAACATCACCTTGCTTAATTCACTCGTTCTGCCTTCCACCCTTCCGGCAATGATGGTCGTTTCCTCTGCATCCTCCGGATGGATCTTGGCCTTAAATATGAAAGGATTATAAACATCTTGACCTCCAATCCCTTCAAACTTCAGAACGGTCGCTTGCAGCAGACTTGGAGCTACCTCGGTGCCCCTCATAAGCTCTTCGAAAGAAGCCCCTGCAGATTTGAGTTCAACTGTTATTCTTTCGTCATTTAAAATATTCTCTGCCGGAGCATCCAGCAGTCCTTGACTGCTCGTAAATACCTCAACGGCCATGGCCGCATTGGTAAATGCAGTGCCTCCGGAAAAATACTTTCTGGGAGTAGTTCCTTGAGTTACAGGATCGATATCTTCTTTGATATAGTTGTAGACGCCTTTCTTAAAAGCCTTCAGATACTGCTGATAAATTTTCTCTTTCTCTTGAGGGTCATCAACATTAATGCCGGTAATTTTATTTTTATCCGCATATACCTGCTCTAAAATACTGTCCTTGATCTTCTTCTTATACCAATTGGCAAGAATTAACGAGTTATATACCTGACGGAGTCTTGCAAAATTCTTGTTTTCGTTGACCTCACGGGTTAGTTCGGGAATGACGATTTCACGGATTATTTGAGAGCCAAGGACGTTGGTATCTTGCTTTGAAACCATGTCCCCAGATTGACTTTGGTGTTTGTAAATTGATAAGTAATCCTGTTCAAGCATCACTTTTAATTTAGCTTCCAGCACATACGCTGTACCTGCCTTGGCATTTTCGTAGACTACTGCTTTCTCCGGCACTATCCATACTTTGTTAAAAGTACTGACCGGAATATTGGTTGTTCCGTACTTCTTAGCGGCTTCTTCGTAAACTCTTTTCCAAAACTTCTTGCCGATCCCATCCTCAGGATAAATTAAAGATGCCGTGATCTGTTTGAGCATGTAATCTTCAGCTAAAAGATCCCTGCCCATTTCCGTCAGACCAAAGGAACTAGGAATAATACGGTCTTTTTCATAGGGTGAGAGATTGACCCACAGATCCTTTTCCGGGATAGTTAAACTAGCTAAGAAATATTTGATGAGTTTAGTGGCTTCTAAACGGACCTGGTCCCTGCTTCTCAAGGAACCAGGTCCGGTCAATGTGTCGCCTTTATCTAAAATAAAATCGAATAGAAATGGATTTTCACGATGGACTTTGATGCCTTTTAAGATGGCCGGACTGAATTCGGGGCTTAAAGGAACCATCACTCCGGGTGCCGGCAAAAAGTAGTCTTGGGCCCGGGCCATAGGTATAGGCCCAAAGGTGTTGACCAAAAAAGCTATCAAGATAGCGATATGGGTAAATGGGGCCCTCATATTATAAGTATGTACTATAAATATAAGGAAAACAAGGTAGGGAAGGGCTATAGTTCTTTAATCCCGAAGCCTATTTCTGCTTCGGCCATTAGTTTATCGCCGACCAGGGCTTTGCATTTCACAAAGCCTGCTTTAGGCAATAATTTAACGGTGGTTACTTCGATGAGCAGCTGGTCACCTGGTATCACCGGATGATGAAAACGGGCTTCGGTCTTGGCCAAATAATAGATGAGGCTTTTCCCCTGCAGATTCTTGCTATAGTAAAAATAAATACAACCTGCCTGGGCCATGGCTTCAATGATCAAGACCCCTGGCATCACCTTCTCATCGGGAAAGTGCCCCCGGAAAAAGTATTCATTAACAGACACATTCTTGACAGCCACCAACTTTTCATTAGGCTTACACTCCAGGACGCGGTCGATCATCAAAAAAGGGAAACGATGCGGGATGATTTTCTGGATGTCGGCAATTTCCAAGCGCATAGGCTCTCCTTTATTCTTTATTTAAAAGATATTTGGCTAGAATGTCCGTTTCAATATTGACGCAATCCCCTGCTTTTCTCAATCCTAAGGTCGTAACTTTAAGTGTATAGGGGATCAAATAGACTTCAAAATAATCACGGCCGACCTTGCCGATGGTAAGACTTATGCCATCGATCGTGACCGAAGCTTTAGGAGCAATAAATTTACGATTTATTTTACTAATACCTATACGCAAAGCCACCCAGTTCTTGTCTTGGGCAATATCTTTAATCACTGCCATCTCATCCACATGCCCCGTCACAAAATGTCCCCCCATGCGGCTGCCTGCTTGCAGGGCCAGTTCCAGGTTCACTTGATCTCCGGCGGATAAAAACCCGAGGGCAGTTCTCTCAATAGTTTCTTTCATCAGATCAAAGGCAGCGACCCTGCCTTTTTTAGCGGACACCGTCAGGCAAACCCCGCTGACGGCAACACTGTCCCCCATGTGTACATTCTTGGCCAACACTCCCAGATCAATACTAAAAACCATCAAATTCTTTTTAGAATCGATTTTTTTGATGATGCCTATATTTTCAATAATGCCTGTAAACACAGAGCCCTATCCTTTAGGATAACCTTGAATTAAAATATCTTCGCCTATTTTATCAAAACTTGTACCTTTTAGACAAATCATTTCACCCAGGGTCTTGGATTTAAACCCGCGCACGCTCTGCAGGCCTTCTCCCATGATCTTAGGCGCGGCATATATCATCATTTTATCGACCAGATTTCTCTGTAAGGCATTGCCCACCACGGCCCCGCCGCCTTCAATGAGTACGCTGGTTATTTCTCTTTCACCTAAAAATTTCAAGACCCATTTTAAATCAATCTTGCCGTTATAAAGCGGGGCCTTGATCATCTGTGCTTTTATATTATGGCGCACAGACTTTCCGTTAAAAATAAAAACATCTTCAGGAGCTGTGCCCTGTAGTAATTTGGCGCGAGGGGATATTTTGCCATGAGTATCTAAAATGATTTTCTTTACGCGTTTGGACGGAAGCGTTCTCAATTGAGGATTGTCATGAACGACCGTATTGATCCCCACCATAATGGCATCAAAACCGAATCTGAGGCGATGCGCGTAATCACGCGCTGCATTCGAGGTGATCCATTGGGACTCACCATTCAAGCAAGCGATCTTACCATCAAGTGTTTGAGCGATCTTAGCGGTCACAAAAGGCCTGGCCGTCGTGATCCAGCAATTAAAGGCCTCATTCAAATGTGTCAATTCATCCCTCAGCAGGCCTTGTTCCACGTCAATACCCTGCCGCTGCAAGAACTTCAATGATTTACCATTATTAAGCCGGTTGGGATCCAAGGTCCCGACGATCACTTTTTTGATCCCGGCCTTCAAAATAGCTTCTGTACATGGCGGTGTGCGTCCCGAATGGCCGCAAGGCTCAAGGGTCACATACAGTGTCGCTCCAAGGGCTTTGCTGCCTGCTTTTTTTAAAGCATCAACTTCCGCATGGTCCCCGCCGCAATAATGATGAAAGCCTTCAGCAATGATCTTGCCATTCTTGACAAGCACCGCCCCTACCATAGGATTAGGCGACGTCCTCCCCCAGCCTTGCAAGGCCAATTCCCAGGCGCGATTCATGTAAATAAAGTCGTTATTCATAAGATTTAAGGTTTGGCTTGGCGTAACCGTTCGACCACATCATACGGCACTGTTTTTTTACCGACATAGGTATAGGGTTTTATTTTACCATGGGAATCTGATCCGCCGGTAGCAATTAGGCCGTTTTTTTGGGCAATGCGCTCATAAAACTGGGTGATCGTATCTGTACAGTTCGGGTAGTACACTTCCAACCCCTTCATCCCTCCCGCAACAAAGCGGGGGATCAATTCGTCTTTTTGGGTCAGCATCGGATGGGCCATTACCGCAACCCCGCCGGATTGCCGGATCAATTCGATCGCTTCAAAAGGCGTCTGCTTGTATTTCACGGCATATCCCGGACGCCCCACACCTATGTATTTTTCAAAAGCTGACTTGATATTGGAGACCCATCCTTTTTGCTGCAGTAAAAACGCCAGGTGGGCGCGTCCCACTGCCCTGGAGTGGGTCAAAGCGCATACTTCTTCAAATTCAATATTATTAACGCCGACAGCCTTAAGGTTCATGATCATTTTCTTCATGCGCTCCATACGCGCATCCAGAAAAACATCGATCTTCTCCATAAGAGGGCCTTTTTGGTAATCAATAAAATAGCCCAGGATATGGATATCGCAATTCTCATATTCTGATGATAATTCAATGCCCGGGATGACTTCCAGAGAATGGGGCCGTGCGGCCTCGATCGTCGGAGCGACACCCTCAACAATATCATGATCAGTGATGGAAATACAACTTAGCCCCGCTTTGAGCGCATCGTCAACAACTTCCTGCGGGGACGAAGCGCCGTCGGAGAAATAGGTGTGCATGTGTAGATCAGCTAAAGGAACCGTAGCCATTGTTTTAACCTTACGCAATCGAAGAAACAGGGAATATTTAGTTTTGCGGCTCGACGATTTCTTTCTTGTGGATCTTGTCAAGAATACCGTTGACGAACTTACTGGATTCCAGATCGCCGTATTTTTTGGCTAATTCCACCGCTTCATTGATGGCGACCTTGGGGGGAATATCCGTCGTGTGCTGTAATTCATATAAACCGATACGCATGACATTGCGGTCGATGATGGCCATGCGTTTGATCTGCCAATTGGTAGCATAGTCGGAGATTTTATGGTCAATATCCGTAATATGAATCCCCACCCCCTGGGCCAGAAGATTGGCATAGGTGATGATCGCCGCATCCTTGGTCTCTTCCGCATTCCAGTAGGATTCCACCACTGCTTCCATCGGACGCTTGGTGATATCAAACTGATATAAGATCTTTAAGGCATGTTCGCGAGCGAGTGTACGGCGTCTCATATTTCCTGCTTATCCTAATGTCTTTAAAAGAGCGATCATCTCTAAAGCAGCAAGAGCAACATCATGGCCCTTATTATTACCTTTTTCCTGGGCACGGGCCTGGGCCTGGGCCACGGTGTCCGTCGTCAATACTCCCATCATCACGGGCTTACCTGATACTAAAGAGGCTTCCCTGATGCCGCGGGCACATTCGTTGGCCACTACTTCAAAATGATAGGTTTCCCCCCGAATGACAGCCCCCAAACAAATGACAGCATCGATATCTTTTTTCCTGGCAAATTTCAAAGCTGTGAGAGGGATCTCGAACGAACCAGGGACCCAGACGGTCGTGATCTGATTGTCCCCCAAACCCTGACGCTTTAATTCCGCCAAACAGGCACTGAGCAATCTCTTGGTAATAAAATCATTGAAGCTCGCGGCCACAATAGCGATACGGGTTTTATTCTTCTTGATTTTTTTCTTCAAAGTGGCCATAGAACTCTAAAGGATGTGGCCTAATTTATCTTTTTTAGTTTTTAAATAATTCTCATTAGTGGAATTATGAGGGATCTTGATCGCCACCCGCTCAATGACTGAAAGGCCATAGCCTTCAAGCCCTACGATCTTTCGAGGATTGTTGGTCAATAAACGGATCTGTTTGACTCCCAGGTCCACCAGGATCTGTGCTCCGATACCATAATCACGCAGATCGGCGGCAAATCCTAAAGCCTGATTAGCCTCGACGGTATCCATGCCCTCATCCTGCAAGTTATAAGCTTTGAGCTTGTTGACCAGCCCTATACCCCTGCCTTCATGGGAACGGATGTACAACACGACACCCTGGCCTTTATCATTAACAGCTTTCATGGCTGCTTTGAGCTGACTGTTGCAGTCACAACGTAATGACCCAAACACATCCCCTGTCAAACATTCTGATTGGGCACGGACCAAGATAGGAGTTGTCCCATCGATCGTCCCTTTGACCATGGCAATGTGGATGACACGGTCCACCAATGATTCATAGGCTACCATCTTAAATTCACCATATTCGGTGGGCAACACGGCTTCTTCGACGCGCTGGACTAATTTCTCAGTCTTGCGGCGATACTCGATCAAACTATCAATGGTACAAATTTTTAGTTTATGTTTCTGGGAGAATTTGATCAGATCCTGGGTACGGGCCATGGTGCCGTCATCATTCATGATCTCGCAAATGACACCGGCCGGATAAAGATCAGCCAAACGCATCAGATCAACGGAAGCTTCCGTGTGTCCGGCACGCACCAACACCCCGCCCCGACGGGCACGTAAAGGGAATAAATGGCCCGGTGTGACAAGATCGCCGGGTGATGATTTCGGGTCGATCAGGACATTCACTGTTTTGGCACGGTCAGCCGCGGAAATACCGGTCGTGACCCCGTAAGCCGCATCCACCGATACTGTCCAGGCCGTATTGCAGCGCTGGTGTTTGGAATTCAAATCTTCTTTCATCGGATGCAGGTCCAGATCATTCAACCGGCTGTCTTCCATAGGCACGCAAATAAGCCCACGAGCTTCCCTGGCCATGAAATTGATGGCATCTGCGTTAATAAATTGAGCCCCAATGAGAACATCACCTTCATTTTCACGGCCTTCATCGTCCATCACAATGACCATGCGCCCAGCTTTTAAATCCTGTAAAATCTCTGCAATTGAATTAAACATAAATTTTCTCCAGATAATCGTCATTCTGTATTCAGAATGACTGTAAAGTATCCGCAAAGTATATGCCCAAAAATAGGCCTTGTCAATTGAATTCCCCGTCCCTATAATGGTTTTTAATTCTTCTAACCCTAGTATTTTTAATAGTATGCATCCTGAACAAAAAGTCTTTGAAAAATTTATCCGAAACGGCCAAACACTGGCCATTGCTGAGTCCTGTACCGGAGGTCTTATGGGGGACCTTCTGACAAATATCCCCGGAGCTTCAACGTTCTTTTTATTAGGAGTCGTTGCTTATGATAATGCGGCCAAATCCAGGATCTTAGGTGTTCCTTCTGCCTTGTTTAAAAAATACGGCGCTGTGAGCGCTCCGGTGGCAAAGGTGATGGCCCAAGGTGTCCGTAAAATCCTTGAAACTGATTATGGCTTGGGGCTAACCGGTATTGCCGGTCCGGGAGGCGCCAGCAAAGATAAACCGGTAGGTTTGGTTTTTATCGCGGTCAGCAAAGGCTCCAAAACCATTGTCAAAAAATTCCTCTTTAAGGGCACCCGCCTGGCCATCAAAAAACAAGCCGCTCAAACAGCCCTAAAAATGCTGGCTAAGTGAATCAAAATATTCCCTATTGCTTGCTAGGCAACCCTGAGTTATGATTGTAGGCATGAATTTTACTCATCGACTACAACGTTCCTTTAAACCGCGCTTTGCCGTCATCTATCCCTTTGGTTTCTTCGTCATGTTTTTCTGTTCCCTCAACGAAGCTTCCCTCAGGGCAGGCATCGGCTATATCATCGCAGGGGCGCTTATCCGTTTGTGGTCCAATGGTTATGCCATTAAGAATGACAAATTAACCACTTCAGGCCCCTATGCCTTTGTGCGTAACCCGCTCTATGTGGGCACCTTCCTGATCGCTATTGGTTTTGTAATTGTATTAAAAAGTGATCCTGCTTGGATTGAATGGATCGCGGGCGGGATATTCTTATTGGCCTTAAGTTTTATGTATTACCGCACTATCAAGGCTGAACAAGGCATGCTTTTAGAAAAATTTAAAGATGCTTACAGCACTTATTGCAAAAAAGTGCCTGCCATGATCCCCAGTCTCGTTCCCTATAGCAAAGGTGAAAAATGGCCTTTTAACTTACAACGGCTTATCGACAGCAAGGAACACAAACCTGTATTCTGGATCTATATCTTACTCGTCGTTTTCTATCTCAAAACAAGGGTTCTCATCGAACACAAAGGTTTCAACGATGCATCATGGAACCTGATCACCATCGCCCTTTTTCTCATCATCCTCGACGCGCTCTACGAATTCAACAAGAAAAAATTCCATTCAAAAGTTTAATCAAGAATTACGGTAGGCGTCTTTGCGTAACATGGCTGCTGTCATCAGGACAATGTTTCCGTTGGAATCAATTTGATAGAAAAGGCGTATATTCCCGACGCGATACCGCCATGTTGGAATGGAAAAACCCTTCAATTTTTTGATATTCTTTCCGAAATACGGTTGGTTCCTTAGCTGCGGATAAACATACTCCTGAAGCTTCCTGTTAAATGTGCCTTGCCTCTTGCCCAGAAGCTCTTCAAGATGGTCCAGGTAATCCTGTGTTTCGAAAATCTGAAAATTAAACAAACCGGCCCTTCCTTTGGGCAAACTGTTTGTGACCATGTTCTATACTTTTCATGACCTTCTCATCGGACAAGATCTCTTTCATTTCTGCATCATCGACAGGGTTCATATTGGCAATCGCCTCCATGACCCTGTGAGTGATAAAATTCGAGATCGGCCTTCTTTCATGCTTAGCCACCGTCAAAATCGCCCTATAATCTTCATTGGAAAGCCTGATTGTTACGGTCTTGGACATAACATCCTCCTGGTTTCTAATTAGAATATAATATATTCTTTTGTATTCGTCAAGAGCATAGTAAAACCCCGTTATTTCTAACGGGGTTAATGTCATTCCCTCTTCCTATTTTACAGGCGCCTGAAGTCCGACCAACGGCCAAATACTGGCAACCGGGGTCATTCTCAGAATTACCGGCGACAAACTTTTAATCCCCTCACGCCTGGCGCGCTCGATCATGGCAGGGTCAATATTCATTTCAACACCTAACCCATCCTTACTGACCTTCCACTGCATGCCGTTAGTAGTGTCTAAGTCAATACCACCATTAACCTGTGCTACCTGTGCGCGATTAGAAAATTGCACCTGACTTCCCGAAAACTGTGTCCTTTGAATATTAATACTCCCATTTGTTTGATTACCTAACCCCGTGTCAGCATAAAGAATATAAACAGATTCCCTTCCCTCATCATAAGGAAAAGATATTTGAAGCAACCTTTGACCTTCTTTCGCCCCGTCCGCATACTTTCGTGCTACTTGGGGGGAGACGATATATGCCATTCTATTTTTTCCACTATCATCAACTACAATTATATCTACCGTGGCCAGGCTCAACTTTGTTTTGATATCAGACGAATTATCGAAAGGTTTTACTGACGCATTTTTGTATATCTTTTCAAACTCCGCGCCTCTAAAAGCTTTTGAAATAAAATCTAGATCAAGCTTTAAGGTTGGTCTATCCACAATAGCTTGTCGAATAAGCTTCACATCCGTCACCATCGCCGCGCTCTTGTTCTCCTGCTCAATTTCTTTCATGAGCTGACCTAAGAGCGTCCATGTAGATCCACGAAAATAAAATGCATGTTTTCTTAACAAGGCCTTAAATACAAGCCCCACTTCTGTCAGGACTTCTCGATGATGACCAGAATGCTCAAGGTTGTAAACAATAACTTCCTTTGGCGTAAATAAATCCCTTAACCTGGCTTTTAGCCCTTCCCTAAGGTCACCAGAAATATTATTAATCGTTGCCTCCTGAACCTGGGATGGCAATCGTTTTTCTAACGGAAAATTCCCGGAATCCAAATAGCGCACTAATTCCTTCATAATAGTATCAAGCAGCGGCCAAGAACCACCATCAAACCTGTACCCCAATTTTCTTAAAAGCAACGTAACGATCACTCCCAACTCATGCTTCGCCTTCTTATGACCGTCCGCAAATTCAAAAGCGTAATCTCTGATCATATTGGGGTAAAACATTTCCATAACATCTTTTTTGATCGTCTCTTTGACAAAATTAACATTCGGCATATCCATCCTGGCATAAGGAAGCTCTTCTCCCCCTGCGGGCGTCAGCATCGCCGCGTCAACCTCCTGGGCCCATTCAAACTCATTGCTATCAATCACAACTTCTTGCTGTGGTCTTACTACATTATATTTATCAACCATCAGACCAATGATCTCACCCTTGGTTACTTTTGATACCCGCATCCTTATCGGCTCAGAAGATGCATTGGTTTTGATATCAAAAAACCTTCCATTTTCATCAACCCTGCTTGCCTGCTCATTAAAAAATTGAATATAATCATGATAAACCTGAACCGCAGTGACCACCATAGCCTTGCTGTTATCAGGCAAACTAGAGTTTAAATCTGCTTTTCTAAAATAATAAATGCCGTTTGATTCCGCCCCTAATCCCTTAAGTCTTGCATCCAACGCTTTGCGCTCTGCCGGATTAACTAAAATAACAATAACAGGATTACTTTCACCCCGTCGTTCTTCATAAAGTAAAAAACCATTCCCTTCACCGCGCATTAGAATTCTTGAGCTATATTTCAGATCACCAAAAAGTATTCTGGCAAGATCTTCTGCAGTCTCGCCATTTTTATGAAATGTTAAGTGATATTCAGAAATTCCCGGCACTACCATCGCGTATTTTATGTCAGGATTGTATTTTCTTAATATTTGCTGATCAACGCCTGTCTTCTTGGCTACTAGTTCATAAGAATCCTTTGTTGCTATTGGATATTCATAACTATTTGAATAACCGTTGGGAGCTTCGAGAGCTATCATAGCTTCTCTTTCTTGTAAAATTGCTTTACTCTCTCCACTTATATATAGCGTAGGTCCCAATAATCCAATGACTGTAAAACTCAAAACAATAATTGCACCAATCAATGAATTTTTGCTCACCATCGCCGCATCGGCAGTTTTTTGCCGGGAGGAATTCACAATAGGATAACGATTATGGCCGCTGATAATCTTTCGCACAACCGGCCTTAGGTCCGGATTTCTCCCAAGTGAACTGGCGGCATCATAGGCCACTTCAACCGGGGCACGTCGCATCTGATGTATAAGTGACCTTTGCTCCCTTGGAAGCCTCCCGGAGGCAGTACCAATTTCATCAGTTGAGGCGAGGGTTGCAAAATCCACCATAGCCCTATCTGACAAAGAACTAGCCAATACCATTGCCGCGCTGGCATCTTCTCTGACATCAAGGTTCGGCTCTGTGGCTACAGTCCCGCCAGAAAAATATTTCCGAGGCATAGTTTCACCTGCAGCGTTCACGTCTTCCTTAATATAGTTGAATACCCCTTTCTTATAGGCTTTAAGATATTGTTCATAAATTTGCTCTTTGACCGTTGGGTCATTTAAATTAATGCCTTTGACCTTAGAACGGTCAGCATAGGCTTGATTTAACAAGGCTTGCTTCAAATTTCTTTTGTACCAACTGGCAAGGATGATCGAATTAAAGATTTGACGCAGATTGGCGAAATTCTTGCCGGCATTGACTTCTTTTTCTAGTTCGGGAAGGATGATTTGTCGGACGATATTAGCCCCTATTGAGTGGGTATCGTTACGGGGAGACAACGGCAACGCTACGCTATGTTTTTTCAATGCTAAATAGTCTTCTTCCAACATGACCTTTAAATGGCTATTGATGACAAAAGCTGTTTGATTATGTTCAAAGACTTCTGCCTTGTCGGCCATGATCCATACCTTATTAAAAGTATTGATCGGCACTTGGGTCGTTCCAAATTCTTGTTGGGCTTTTGCATAGACCTTATCCCAAAAAGTTTTGCCTAATTGCTTTTCTGGATATATTAGTGAAGCAGTAATTTGTTTTAAAATATAATCCTGCTCTAAAAGGTCGCGGCCCATGTCCGTTTGGCCTAAGGCTTCAGGGACCGTCCTGTCCTTTTCATAAGGGCTTAGGTTGACCCAGGCATCTTTATCAGGAATCGCAAGGCTAGCGAGAAAATACTTAATAAGCTTCTCACCCTCATTTTTAAGCGGCTGGCCGGACATTCTGTCCTGACCAATGTCTACGATAAAATCAAATAAAAAAGGGTTATCTTTATGAACAGTCAGACCTTTGATCATCACCGGCTCATAGGCAGGGCTAAGATTGATCATGGTGCCGGGTGCGGGCAGACCTAAAACTGTGTCGGCATGGGCTTGAGGAAATGGGCCTATACTTGTTAAAAAGAAACAAATGATAACGCTTAAACTTAAAGTTTTCTTAAACATCTTCAATGATCTCCTTGGTTTTAAATTCTGGCTAAAGTAAAGAGAGACTCTCCCTTAGGGAGATATCTTAAATGAATAAATTTAGAAAGGAATAATGGCAATTTGCAAATATTCAAAGAAAGCGCTTACTTATTAAAAGGTAACATATATTTTGGACTTGTCAAATCAGGCAGGGCAATTAATCGTATATAACATGCTGAGATACAAACGTTTATGTCTCTTTAAAAAATATTAATCTTCTAATAGAAATTAATCTCTGCAGGCGGGGTTATTCTGAAATAGCATAGACTACTTATACGCCATCTGTTTAAGGATTTCGATACGTTTCTGGATAGGCGGATGGGTGGCGAATAGGTCTGCAAACCATCCTTCTTTGGCGCCCAATGAATTGTTCTGGGGATCGGAAATACAGAGGTGCGATGTGCCTTGATTGATCAAACGTGAAGGTTGATAATTAGCGCTTATCTTCTCAAGAGCACTAGCTAAGGCGGTGGGATTTCTTGTCAGTTCGGCCCCTGAAGCATCTGCTAAATATTCCCGTTTACGCGATACGCACATAGCTATGATGCGTGACAATATGGGAGCAAGGATAATGGCTATCAGCCATACAACCAACATGATCAAAGCGATAGGCCCGCTATTTTTCCTGTTACCCCGTCCCCAAAAAAGCATTCTGCCGGCCCAACCTGCCAATAAAGCAACGGAACCGACCAATACCGCAACGATAAGCATCAGCCTTGTGTCGAAATTGCGTATGTGGCTCATCTCGTGAGAAGCAACGGCCTGAAGCTCTTCCCTATTTAGAACATTGAGCAGGCCGCTTGTAGCTGCGATCGAAGAATGGGCCGGATCACGGCCGGTGGCAAAAGCATTGGGGTCAGGGTCATCTACAACATAGACTTTTGGTAAAGGCAACCCCGCGGCAATGCTCATTTCTTCGACGACATCCTGCCACTGTTTCTCCTGTGGATCATCAGGATTACACGCACGCGCGTGCGATGAGGAAATAACAAGCTGGTCCCCAAACATGTATCCGCTATAGCTCGATACAAGCCCTACGACAAGTCCTATTATTGTAAATAACGGTAATCCTATACCGGCACCATAAAAATAGTCAAATCCCATCCCTATGGAAAGAAAAAAAACAACAAATACCGCCAGGATCATCCATGTATTAATGTTATTCTTCTTTATCTGTTCGTAAATATTCATCAGTGTGTCATTGCGAGCCCGAAGGGCGAAGCAATCTTTTAAAGATTATTTATTAAAGTTTAAGTCAACCTTGGGTACTTCTTTATCAGCGGCATCGGTAATTTCAAATAATTCCGCCGGTTTGAATCCAAAATTATTGGCGATCATGTTTGTAGGGAAGCTCTGCTGTGCAATGTTAAACTGTGTCGCTATATCATTGTAGAACTGGCGCGCGAAGCTGATCTTATTTTCCGTCGAAGAAAGTTCTTCCTGAAGTTTGCTGACATTCTCGTTGGACTTAAGATTGGGGTAATTCTCAAACAACGCAAACATTTGCCTTAAGGAGCCGCTAAGCGCATTTTCCTGGACTGATTGCTGGGCTATACCTGCCCCCTGCGCGGCAATAGCCTTATTGCGCGCTTCAATGACCTGAGTAAAGGTGCTCTGCTCAAACTTCATCACTCCTTTGACCGTTTCGATCAAGTTCGGTATTAGATCATGCCTGCGTTTGAGCTGAATATCTATCTGTTTCCAACCATTCAGCGTTTGGTTCTTCAATGAGATCAAATTATTATAGGATGAAATCACCCATAAAACCGCCACGACCACTACTCCCAATACGATCCACATCATCATAAGATTTTCCTCCATAAAAAAGCCCCGTTATTGCTAACGGGGCTGAAGTTTAATTGCCCTTCAACCAACGTTAATTGCGACGATTGATCTTGGACAAAAGACGCAAGATTTCCATATAAAGCCAAATCAAGGTCACCATCAGGGCAAAGGCCCCATACCATTCCATATATTTTTCCAAGCCTTCACGGGAACCTGATTCAATAATATCAAAATCCAAAATCAGGGACATGGAAGCGATACCAACGACAAATAAACTAAATGCGATGCCTAAAGGCCCGCCGCCATTGATAAAGCCCGGTGGGTGAATACCAAAAAATGAAGCGATCCAAACAATTCCATAAAAAATCATAATACCAACCATGGCTATCATCAGCCCTTTACGCAATGCAGGCGTGGCTTGCAGCCAGCCGGCCTTATAGCCCATGAGCATGGCAAAGGTCACGGCAAAGGTCAAACCTACAGCCTGCATGACAATGCCGGGATAGCGCACTTCAAAATATGCGGAAAGAATACCTAAAAGCAAGCCTTCACAAGCGGCGTATAAAGGAGCTGTGATCGGTGACCATCTCGGCTTAAAAGAGGTCGCAATGGCCAGGATCAATCCCGCGATCATGGACACTATAAAAGTAATGCCTACAAATCCCGCGCTTTTGGGATCAGATGTTTTAGACCAGGTCCATGTAGCTGCAGCCACCAATATAGCCAACAAGATAAAGGTTTTATTGATCGTTCCCTGAATGGTCATCGCAGGCTCGCCAATACCTACACGGGCTGCGCCAAACCTTTCTTGGCTTAATGTCGGATTACTACTTTGCATTTCCATTTCTACTTCTCCTATCAGGATCCCGCTGTTTGGCCAACTGGCCAAGCGGGGCCATTTATTATAAGTTTAAAAAAAACCTGCGCATCGCAGAGCAATACGCAAGATGATGTTAGTATACACCCCGGCCATGCAATCATCAAGCATAATCCCCCAACCGCCTGGCTGGGCTTCCAGCTTGTTGATCGGGTATATTTTAAACATATCAAAGGCCCGAAACAAGAAAAATCCGCAGATCATTACCGACCAGGTCAAAGGCAGGCCCCATAAGGCGATCATAACGCCTACCACCTCATCTATGACCAAAAATCCGGGGTCTTTTTGGTTCAATTGTTTCTCAATAATGCCCGTTGTCATGATCCCTAAAATTAATAAAACCAGCAAAACTATGGTGTAAGCCGGAAGATTATTGCCTAAACCATAGGCCAGCGCCACCCCCACCGCAGTCGCCCACGACCCAGGAGCAGTTGGTAGATACCCAACACCCAAAACAGTAGCAAATGCTTTAATTAAAAAATTTCTCATATCTTTGATTTATGACGAAAATAATCTATGCCGGAATATACGGTCAGAATAACGGCCAGGATCATTAATGAGTAATTTACGTCTGCCCAAATCCTTTGAACATTAAAGAACCAATAAGAACAAAATTCGGATTGTTGGGCCACCAGATAGAGCAAAATCGCTGACACGGCAATGATCTGCACGACGGTCTTTATTTTGCCGGCGTGTTCTGCAGCCAATACCAGACCTTGGCGCATGGCTAAAAGCCGGGAGGCGGTCACCAGGATTTCACGGGCAGCAATCACGATAAACATCCACCAGGCGATCATGCCAATATGTGCCAAGACCCCGATAGTGGACAAAAGCAAGAATTTATCCGCGATAGGGTCCATGATCTTACCAAAATCACTGATCAACCCCTTTGTTTTGGCCAAATGGCCATCATAAAAATCTGTTAATGAAGCAATCGTAAAAACAACCACTGCCAAAATATTGCCCGTTGCAGAGCCTTGTTCCAAAAGAAAGATCAAAACAACAGCCATGACGATACGGGAAAGGGTTAAAATATTGGGCAAATTCATTCTGCCACCCCCGCCAAATCATATTCATAGGCATCGGTGATCATCACCTGGACAAAATCACCTGTCTTCAATGCTGCTTTTGAACGCACATACACCACCCCATCAACATCAGGGGCATCATATTCACTGCGGCCGATATACGTCCCAGACGTATCTTTTTCTTTCTCTTCTATCAACACTTTAAGGGTGCGCCCGACAAAAGACTGCTGAATTTCTGAGGAAATGATCTGCTGCACCTGCATCAAAGTATCCAGGCGGTTTTTTTTGATCTTTTCCGGTACTTGGGCCTTCATATTAGCCGCGAGAGTTCCTTCTTCCTTCGAATAAACAAAAACTCCGACACGCTCAAAACGCGAATCTTTTACAAAAGAACATAACTGCTCAAAATCTTGCGCACTTTCCCCCGGAAGACCTGTGATAAAGGTCGTACGCACAAATCCCTGCGGCATGGCATGACGGATCTTTTGGATCAAATCAACGGTCTGTTGAGTGGTAATATTACGGTTTTGTTCGAGCAGGATATGATCACTGATATGCTGTAAAGGCATATCGATATATTTACAAATCTTAGGCTCTTGGGCTATCACCTCGATGAGCTCATCCGTCACATGAGAAGGAAAAGCATATAACAGGCGTATCCACTCAATATTCTTAACGACTTTCACGAGTTCTTTGAGAAGACGGGCCAAAGATTTCTGACGGTAGACATCCATGCCATAGGCTGTGATGTCCTGACCGATGATATTGATCTCTTTGACCCCCTGAGCATCCAATTCCTTGACCTCTTTGACAATGGACTCAATGGTACGCGATATAAACTTACCCTTTATTTTCGGTATAGCGCAAAAAGAACAGGCATTGAAACAGCTTTCACAGATCTTGACATAGGCGAAATGTTTTGGTGTCAACTGCATCTGTTCGGGCATATTATCCCTGTTGAGCGTCGGAGTTCCGACAAAAGCATCCACGCCCGGAAATTCACGGGCCAAATCCTTGCCATAACGTTGGGCCAGGCATCCGGCGACGATCACTTGTTTGATCTTACCTTCTTTTTTAAGTTCAATAAGGTCCAGGATGGTATCAATGGATTCTTGGCGGGCTTCTTCGATAAATGAACAGGTGTTGACGATCACTGTTTGAGCGTCATTAACGTCTACAATACGGTGGCCGTTTTTCTTGAGACGCCCCAGCATCATCTGCGCATCCACCAAATTGCGTGCGCAACCTAAATTTATAACGCCGACCTTCTGGCCGGCGCTCAAGCGTTCTTTCTGAAAATCCTTTGTCGATCTCACCTTTTCACCGTCAATCCTTGCTGGGTGATCAACACCCTTCTGATCTTACGCTCGCCGCCCCCCAAAGAACCGATATGTTTACCGTTGACTTCCATATCTAATTGCTCAATATTCCGGCCTGACAATTCAATTTGATTATCCGCACTCCAGCTTTCCATGGACCCTTTGCTTAAGGTCGTTTCAAAGACCACCCTATCATCCGTCTTGACCCGAAGCCAGGTGTTCTTAACGGCCCTGACTGCTACTTCAACCTTGTTATTCTCGCTTTGGGCCTGGACAACTTCGTGTTTTATCCTCTGCACAACCGGGACATTTTTTGTTTCTTCAACATCATTATAGATCTTGACCTTTTTCTCTACTTTTTTATGCATATGGGCAATGACACATCCTGCAGTCTTAAAAAGCAAAAAGATCAATAACAAAAATCCAATGATCTTAAAGATCAACTTAAAAGTTTTGGGTTTTAAAACAAAAGAAAGTTGCTCTTTGGGTATTTCCAAAGATACATTAGGCCGGATCTCTTTTCGGGGAGCCTTGGCCGATACTGTCGCAGAACTTGTAGGTTTAGCAGGCTGGTCCAAACCATACTGCTTATACATTTCCCCTACGTCCAACCCTAAGAATTCTGCGTAAATTTTTATAAAACCGCGATAATAAAACGGTGACAAAATTCGCACAGAGTAACCCTCTTCGATGGCCCGTAGGGCGTCCATCGGGATCTTGGTTGCCTCATGCACGATTTCAAGGGTCAAACCCTTGGCCTGGCGCGTCGTTTTTAAAATAGAAGGCTTATCGCTCTTGCTGTCCGTCGGCGGCATTGTTACTCACATTCCCCATATTTTCTAAAAGCCATTTTTCCCGGTCCACTAAAATGTCCCTTGCCTTACTGCCGGCATAAGGGCCCACGATCCCATATTGCTCCATCATATCGATGAGCCGGGCGGCCCTGCCATAACCCAAACGCAGGCGGCGCTGTAAGATCGTCACGGACGCCTGATTAGTTTCGATTACCACCCTTACCGCTTCATCATACATTTCATCTTTTTCTTCATTGCTTCCCATGCCCGTAGCGGCTTGAGGCTTCAATACATTTTCATTATACTCTGGTTGACCCTGTTTTTTAATAAAATCTATCACACCGTTGATCTCATCATCGGAAACAAAGCAGCACTGCCCGCGCATTGGTTTAGGGTCCCCTGTTTTCATAAAAAGAAAATCGCCCTTACCCAGCAAGGTCTCCGCGCCATTGGTATCCAACACAGTACGGGAATCCACCTTGGAAGCTACTTTAAAAGAGATCCGGGAAGAAAAATTAGCCTTAATGACGCCGGTGATAACATCCACTGACGGACGCTGCGTGGCCAGGATCAAATGGATACCCGCGGCACGCGCCAATTGGGCCAAACGGGCGATGGCCCCTTCGACTGTCTTGGCAGAAACCTGCATCAGGTCCGCCAGCTCATCGACCACTACCACAATGTACGGCATCAGAAGTCCCTTGTCATGATACCCTTTAATATTACGTACCGCTTCTTTATTAAATAATTTATACCGGGACTCCATTTCCATGACGATCCAATTAAGGGCAGGAGCAGCCTTCTTGGCATCCGTAATGACCGGGCACAACAGATGAGGCAGATCATTATAGGGGACCAACTCCACCATTTTGGGATCGATCATGATGAATTTTACTTCCGACGGTGAGGCGTTAAAAAGAATGGACATGATCAAAGAGTTGAGACAAACCGTTTTACCGGACCCCGTTGTTCCTGCGATCAATAAATGCGGCATGTCGGAAAGGTCTGTGACGATGGCCTTTCCGGAAGTGTCTTTACCGATGGCCAAATTTAATTTTGAGTCAACGCGATGTAAATGCTTTTGGGTGAGGACATCTTTTAAGAATACAGCGGCCGAGGACCCATTAGGCACTTCAATACCCACACGATTTTTTCCGGGAATCGGAGCCAAAATACGGACAGCCGAAGCGCTTAACGCCAGTGCCAGATCGTCGGCCAAACTGGAAATGCTCTGGATCTTCACTCCGGGGGCCGGCTGCAATTCATAACGGGTGATCACCGGTCCGCGCTCAATATCCACCACCTTGACATTGACCCCGAAATCACTCAAGGTCTCTTCCAGAATTTTAGCGCCGTTCATCAGCTTTTCTTGAATATTATTATCTGAGACGATGGGTGCATCTTTAAGAAGGTCCACGCTCGGCAAATGATACTCGCCTACTTTTTTAGGTGTTTTGGCCGCAGGATCACTTTCAGTTTTCGGAGCTGCAACAATTTTAATGTTAGGCGCAACAGCCGCGGGAGCGGGTTTGATTTCAACAACCTTAGCTGGTGTAGGAATAGGGGGCAGTACCGTGCTTCTGAATTTCTCTTTTTGCTTATCATTATGGATGGGTATTGCAGGAATGATATCATCATTCTTGCTTTGCTTAGCCTTGGGGTATGGAAGAACAGGGACTGAAAATATGGGCATGCCTTTAAGGACCCTTTGGATTGCCTGCAATATCCCCTTCCAAAGCCATATAAAGAATGGCGAAACCAAGAATTCACCCGTCACGACCAGGCTCAAAGCCCCAAGGGTCAATAAAATGATCAAAGCCCCCAAAGGCTGAAAATATCCAATCAAAAAACCGCTAAAGGCAACCCCGATCACTCCCCCGTTCGTGAAACGGGCTCCCCCATTGTCCCCGGCAAAAAAACTGAACAATCCGGCTGTAACGGCAAATAAAATGAGCACGCTTAAGAATTTAAAGAAATTGAACGGCAGATCGCGGGAAGTGAATTTATTCCAACTAAAGAATATACCGATGCCCACTAGGAAATACGCGCTCAAACCAACCATAAAAAAAAGAATGCCGGCGCTGTACGCACCGGCAATTCCGATCCAATTTTGAGCATGGAGATTCGGTCTGGAAGTAAACCACGAAAGGTCCGTGGGGCTAAAGGATACAAGACTGGCCAAAAGAATGAGGCTTAAGGCCAGAATCACAATGCCCTTGATCTCATTGAGATGTTCAAGCTTCATCTTAAATCAGTCTCTTTTAAATTTTATTCTGCCACTTCGGCCTGTTTTTTGCTCAGGTTAAAACGACCCATCTCATCTTTTTCCATGAGCTTGACTTTGATCTTATCGCCGACCTTGATGACCTCGTTGACATCTTTAACAAACTTATTAGCAAGCTCGGAAACGTGGACCAACCCTTCACGTCCGGGGATGAATTCAACAAAAGCACCGAAATTCATGATCCTTTTGACGGTCGCATCATAGATCTTGCCGACTTCAGGCTCTTCGGTCAAAGCTTTTATCATGCCAACAGCTTTATCCAAGGCATCTTTATCAGGAGATGCTACGATGACCTTGCCGTCTTCTTCGATATCGATGGAAGATACTCCGCTTTCTTCGATCATCCTGCGGATATTCTTACCGCCCGGTCCTATGATCTCACCGATCTTATCCTGCGGGATCTGCAAGGTGATGATGCGCGGCGCATAAGGCGATAGATCTGCGCGTGCGGAAGGCATGACAGAATCCATTTTATCTAATATGATCATACGGGCTTCTTTGGCCTGGGCAACTGCCTTTTCCAAAAGCTCGATGGACAATTGTTTGATCTTAAGGTCCAATTGAATGGCGTTAACACCGGCACGTGAACCTGCCACTTTAAAATCCATGTCCCCGAAATGATCTTCCAGGCCCATGATATCGGTGATCAACACGTTGCGCTTTTCATCGGAAATAAGACCGACGGAAATGCCCGCTACCGAAGCTTTAAGGGGAACACCGGCATCCAAAAGCGCCAGGCATCCGGCGCATACAGACGCCATGGATGAAGAACCGTTGGATTCTAAGATTTCAGAAACCACGCGTATGGTATAAGGGAAATCATTTTTCGAAGGAAGGACCGCGCTAATGGCCTTTTTAGCTAACGCGCCATGACCGATCTCTCGACGGCCTGGACCGCGCATAGGCTTGGTTTCACCCACACTGAAAGAAGGGAAATTATAATGAAGCATAAAGGTCTTATAGCTTGTTTCTTCCAAGCCTTCGACTAATTGCTCATCGTCCTTGGTACCAAGCGTGACGATGCCCAAACTTTGGGTCTGCCCGCGGGTAAACAGGGATGAACCATGTGTACGCGGCAGGACACTGACTTCGCAATCAAGCTGACGGATATCCTTGAGACCTCGGCCGTCGGCCCGGATACCTTTGTCAAAGACATTGTTGCGTATCACTTCATATTGCAACGCTTCAAATTGAAGGAAAACATCGTTAGTGCTGATCTCATTGCCCTCGGCATTAAATTGAGCATAGGCGCTCAGGTCTGAGGTCAATTTTTCAGATATAGCGGCAACAGCGTCCTGGCGCTGTAATTTATCTGCAATTTTCGTATAAGCATCGTTCAAAGGGCCTAAGGCTAATTGACGCACATGCGCCACAAAAGCCGGGCTAGCTTCTTTGAGCGGGATTTTAGTTTTAGGTTTGCCGATCTCCTTGGCTAATTTCACCTGAGCATCTTTGGAAGCCTGCAGATCCTTGAGAGCTAATTTTAAACCTTCCAAAACTTCTGACTCAGGGACTTCAAAGGCTTCGCCCTCGATCATGACAATACCAGTACCCCATCCTGCCACAACTAAGTCCATGGTATTTTTTTCTTTACGCTGGGCAAAGGTAGGATTAGCAACCAATTCTCCATCGATCTGACACACCCTGGTGGCACCGATAGGTCCGTCATAAGGGATATCAGAGACCATTAAAGCAGCTGAAGCCCCGATCATCGCCAGGATATCCGGGTCATTCTCCCCGTCATGACTTAACACGGTGGCCACAACCTGGACTTCATTAAGACAGCCTGCAGGAAATAACGGACGCACGGAGCGGTCGATCAAACGGGACACTAAAATTTCGCGTTCCGTGTTACGGCCTTCACGCTTAAAAAAACCGCCGGGAATTCTGCCTGCGGAATAAGTTTTTTCTTGATATTCAACCGTTAAAGGGAAGAAATCTATTCCCTCTCTGGGTTTTTTAGCCATACAGGCAGTGACCAAAACAATAGTTCCGCCGGCAGTCACAGTGACCGACCCGTTGGCTTGTTTAGCGATTTTTCCTGATTCAATGATTAAATTGGAAGACCCAAAAGGAATTTCCACTCGAGCTTGTGCCATATTAAGACCCTTTCTTGCTGCATAGTACAATATATCTGTTTTAGCATGAGACAAGGGATCATTGCTTTTCTAAGAAATATAAAAAACCAAGATCACTTGTGCCCGCATTAATTATTTACGTAAATCGAGCTTATTGATCGTTTCTTCATATTTCTTAGGATCTTGTTTTTGGAGATAATCCAAAATACGGCGGCGACGGCCAATGAGCATTAACATGCCACGGCGGGAATGATGGTCCTTCTTATGGCTTTTAAAATGCTCGTTGAGCTGATTGATCTGTTCCGTCAACACTGCGATCTGGACCGGTGCTGAACCGGTGTCCTTCGCATGGGTTTTGAAGCGATTAATGACCTCTGTTTTCTTTTCCTTAACTATAGCCAACTGACTTCTCCTTGTTAATTTCTCCTGCCTTTTGGCGGAGAACCGCACACAGGCGGTTTATTTTTATCTTATCCTAAAGAAGTTGAAATTATACCTTTAGTAAACCCCGCAGTCAAGCAAAACTAATTCAGCATTATTCGTCTTATTGCTTTGTATTATCAGGGGACATGGCCATAATACGCACCTTGCCCGGTTCGGAGATCAAAAGCTTAGGTTCTTTTGAAGTCGCCACTGCTTGCTGGATAGCTACCTGCAATTGCTCCGAGGAAATTGTACGGGGCACTTGAACCTCCGATTGTCCCCAATTCTGATAAAAATCCTGCAAAGCCCCCACCACCCCATGCTCGACACTCAGGACATAGAACTGATGCAAGGTTTTATCAGGCATATCTTTCTGGCCCACTTGAAATGTCTTGACCTTGCTAAAATCCACATCCATCCCCCATTGTTTGGCTTCCTTGCGGATATCATCTTCTTCTTGATTATTTAACGTCACCGGTGTTGCAGGATTTTTTATGACAGCCGCTTTTTTTGATGCCAAATACGCCTGGAAGGAATCATATTTATGGCCATCAACATAAATCTCGAGGGCCCCCTGAGCTTGGGAGAAAAGGAAAGGCATGATCCATAAAACCAAAAACAATATTCTAATCATAAGAAGTTTATTATATACTATCTACATGAATATGGGAATCATCATTGTTATCGCTGTCATCGGACTTTGGGCCTTAGGTGTATTTTTTGGGGCTATCGGCGGATTAGGCAAGGCCTTCACACATACCCCTGCCGCCGTGGATTCTTCCGATATCAAGGCCCGGGAACAGCAAACCATTGACGATACGAAAGATAAACAGCAAAAAATGATGGATGATATGAAGCAGAAAATGGAAGACATGAAGCAGAAATATTAATGGTCCCGCGCCTCCAGGATGCGCCGGGTGAATTCCTCTTCAAAAAGCTGTGCCGTACGCTTCAATTCTTTAGCCCCTAAAAAATATTTTATCGCCGCTTCGATCGCTGCCAAACGGTCCTTTAAATAAACATATTCCGGATGCAGTTTCTTCTTATCAGCGTCAGAGAATTTTAATTCCAACTCCTCTTGACGTTTTTGGGCTATATAGCTCTTAAATTCGGCCGGGATCTCACATTTATTTTTGGACAGATAGCCGAGGATATATTCATCGACGAGCAGCTGGGTTGACTTTCGTTCTATGCGCTCGAAAGATTCCCGAGTTGACTTATAAGCCCAAAGCAGATACCGGCGGACCAAATTCCGGCTGGGCAAAGGTAGCTGTATTTTCTTTTTCATTAGAACTGGATTTGACTGTTAATGGTATCGACCTGATTGACGATACTGTTAAGGCCGGAGTTGATGGCCTGGGTCATATGGCCTCCGCCTGACTGGGTCGTAAAGAAGTAAATGCTGACGATCATGACCGCAGTCACAAGCAACACGTACTCCACCATGTTTTGCCCCTTAATATCTCTCATGCTTTAAATATACCACATTTTAAAAGAATTGTCATTTATACACCTTGTCCCCGACAGCTACAAGTTTATCCACTTTAAGGCCGATCAGTTGGCCCTTTTTGGCAACCTTGACGTCTTCGCTTTCGATCTGCATGGACCAGACTTTTTGGACAAATTTTGTTTTAGGTCCCAAAATAGTAAGCTTGTCGCCGATCAAAACAGTTCCTTGGGTCAATTGGACGACACAAACCTTGATGCGTTCAAAATAATGCGTAATGACACCTGTCTCCACTAATGAAGGATCGATCACCTTGAGCGTGGATTTAGCCGGCTTTTTAACCGCAGTTGAAGTTGAAGAGGACTTTCCCCTAGTTGAAGGAGACTGAGTTGAAGGGGACTGTCCCCTGCTTTTCAAGGGGACTGTTCCCTTCGAAGTCTTCTTCTTAGCGATTTTTTTCTTAACAGGAATTTTTTTAACAACAGCCTTACCGGCCTTTTTTCGACGAGAGATCTTTGTCTTCTTCGGCGAGGGTTTGAGCCAAAACACCTCTTTGAGAACATCAACGATTTTGCGGAACATAATTATCTCGTGTCATTGCGAGGAGCGAAGCGACGAAGCAATCTTTTAAATCGTTATTTTTTCGGCAATACGGGCGATGACGGGTAATTCGACATATTGGCCGCGAATAGCCGTCACCATCCCCCAGAATGAGAATCCGAAAAGAATAAAAAGGAAAGGCCTGAATACTATAGGGATGACAATACTGATGACCAAGGTTGCCACCTCAGCCACAAAAAGCACCAACCCCTGCCGGCCATGGCTCAAAACAAAAGCATTGTTCTTCTTGAAGATCAAAGGGACAATGCAAAAAATAGACAAGTAGGCCAGCACCGCGTACATTTTACCGTCGAGAACGTCTGCTTTACCCAGGTCCTCTTGAGAAGGCATCAGGCTTTGACCTCGATCAAAGAATTAATGTCCCCGAAAGAATTGCGTTCTATGTTAGTGTTAGCAGGATCTTCCTGCCATTTGCCGTCAACGATAAATTGATATTTATAAACACCCGGTTTGAGATCCACCTTCAGGGTCCAAACGCCGTCATTATTGGTCATGCGGCAATTTTCTTCCAAAGACCAATCATTAAAAGAGCCTGTCACATAAACGGATTTGGCTTGCGGGGCCTTTAAGACAAAGGCTGTTGTTCCTAAAAATTCTTCAGTTTCTTTTTGGATCAATTCCTGCATGCGTTCTGAAGGCTCGTAGGCTTGTTTTGGCGCAGCAGCGGCAGCATTAAAAGCATTGAAGGGGACTGTCCCCTGCTTTTCAAGGGGACTGTTCCCTTCAGCAACAGCAACAGTGTCTTTTGCATCAGTTAAATTTAAATGGCGATCAATGGTCAGCATCTCGCGGGCCAGGCTCATATAATCCTTGGTGCCGCGGCAGTATTTATCATATTTGATCACCGCCTCACCCATCACAGCCGCTTCTTTAAGCTTAACATTGGTGTGCACGATCGTGTTAAAAAGCATGCCGGTAAATTTTTCTTTCATTTTGCCGAGCATGGTAAAGGAGTGGCGCAGGCGTGAGTCAAACATGGTGATCAAGACTTTTGCTTTAACAGGATGATTAAGCCTCTCACGGATCAAATTAGCGATATCCATCAGGTGATCGACCCCCTGCATGGAAAAACGGCTGGTCTCAACGGGGATAATGATCTCGTCGCTGGCACGGATGGCATTGACGGTCAAGAAACCGAGGCTCGGCGGACAGTCGATCAGGATATAATCGTAAGAACCTTTGATCTCGTTGATGATCTCAACTAACTTAAGCTCGCGGCCGATCTCATCAGCCAATTCCTGCTCAAGGGTGCCTACCAAAACATTGGAAGGAACAATATCAAAGTTCTTGGACACTTTTCTGATAATATCTTTAATTTTTAATTTGTGAGGGGTCAGCTTGGATATGCAGTTATAAAGGCTATTTTGATCATCCACGTTAAGTCCCAAGGTCGCGTGTGCCTGAGGGTCAAGGTCGATCAGCAGCGTCTTCTGATTGTTCACTCCCAGTGTAGAAGCTAAATTAATCGCCGTCGTGGTTTTACCGCATCCGCCTTTTTGATTGGCTATTGAAATGATCTTCATAAAACATCTCTCCTAGTTTGAAAAACTAACCCCATCGATCAAAAGCGTTCCCCGTCGAAAATCCACATTCCATGCTTCCAGCACAAATGACACATTCGTGATCGTCGTCCAATCCGTCAAATTCAACTTTTCAAAAGGGATGCAGGCCTTCTGCCAGGTCGCCCCAACATTTTGGATATAATAGATCGCCTGTTCATTCTTTTGATTGGCGACGACAACTTTAACGATCCCCGGATACGCATCATCCATGCCGCGCAAGCTGACATTCAAAGCCTTATATTTGGAAACATCCTTGTTAGGGATGGTGATCGAAAATGTTTTTGTCGCCGGGTACGGATCATTAAGATCATAGGCCATGCGAATAGGATCATTATTAAGAGCGTAAAAAACCTGTGACTTCAGATCCGCGCGATGCGTTAAAAACGCCGTGAACCCATACACCGTCGATATAGTGATCACCGCCGTGATCACTATATTGATCACAAAGAGAGAGCGATTGATCGGCTTAGGTTTACTTTTCTTAGGTTGAACACTTTCACGCTTGCCTAGATAAACCTTGGCAAGATGATCGTATATTTCATCACGGGTCATGCTGACACTTCTCCCGACAATAGCTCTCTAAACACTTTGTTTTTAATAAGTTATAGTCTGATATTTATCATAACAAGAAAAATACAAATGCAAATAATAATGTAAGAAATTTTTTATAAAAAAGAAGTGTCATTGCGAGGAGCGCTTTTCAGCGACGAAGCAATCTATTTGAAACGCGTTTAAAAGATTGCGAGCTCCTGCGAGTGTCCGGCAAGAGGACCTTCGCTTTGCTCGCAATGACACAAAAAAACCCCCGTTCAGATTCGAACGGGGGTTTTTGAAACAACTACAGTCAATTGCAATATTAGAACTTAACTCCAACATTAGCAATGGCCTGGCTAGCTGTATCCTTATTGTTAGCAGTGAATACATCACCAGGAACGAACCAACCAACACTAAGACCGAAAGTAACATCTTCGGTATAGTTGTAGGTCACGTTCAGGTCTGTTTCATTACCTAACCAATAAGCATCCTTAGGTCCAACTGGCTCAGTAATATTACCAAGACCATTTGGCTGCAACAGTGTTAAAGGGTTCTGAACGCTGTAAGGAGTAGCCGCCCACAAACCAGTCCATGTTACGCCAGCGGTCACATCTTCCAAGGGACTAGCTGAAGCGCCCACGGAAAGGATGTTTTCGTTGGATAAATTAAAGAGAGCACGATAAATTGTGCCGGCTCCTTGGATTGTATCAAACTCATCCCAAGCAGTGTAAGTCTTGGCAGACTTGACAGCACTACCATCGTAGTTTTCTGCAGCGTTCTTATCACCGGAAACATAGGTATAAGAAGCACTCACGCTCGGTTTGTATTTTTCTAACACCGGTAATGAATAGGTGGCCAATAATTGGGCCGCCATAGCATCACGATGTTCAGCTTCATTTTCATTAGGAGAAAGCGCAGATCCAGTAGTACCATTGATGGCCGTTACTGGTACGTTACCTAACTCCCATGCGACTTCACCCTGAACATTCAAGGATTTAGTTGGGTTGGTGCTGGCACGTAAGCCAGGGATAAACAAGGTACTACCCTTCCCCTGACCAGTAATGCTATCTCCACCAGTCGTCGTTAGACCAGAATTAAAACCGCTTCCATTGATCCTGGTGAATAAGTACTGTTCTACAACCGTGTTCCATGGATCGCTTAATGTATAATTAGCGTCATACCCATAAACATCGGCACTTTGTTCAGGATTGCTGACAGAGCTACCAGCTATTGAGCCATAATTCTGACCATACTTGAAATAGATCAAGTCAATGGACAAGGGCTTATAATCCAAGGTAGCCTTAACACCATCATAGGCTGTTCTCTCATTCAAATCAGCGTAAATACTTGCTAAATTGCCGCTGCCTGAATTAATAGGACCGCCATCACCCTGAATAAGACCATTACCATAACTGAAGACCTGACGACCAATGGTCACGGTGAGCGGTGAATACAAGAACTCACGCAAGGTCAAGGAAGCCAGATACAATTGAACGTTGGTATCCAGAGAATTATTACCAACATTGCTGGAATTAAAATTCTCAGCATTCCAGGCGCGTTCATTGATCAAACCAACCGTTGTGGAGACATTATCGCTTAAATCAGCGTCTACACGAAGGCGGGTTTGGGTCAAGAAAACGTTCTGTTTTGACTGGCCGTTCACAACGCCAGCTGAATTATTCCCTAAGTTTAAGCTATTATCATTGATCCACGAAGTAGTGATATCACCACTGACTTTCACGTTTTGAATAGCCGCGAAAGCCGGTGTGGCTAACACTACCATTATTGCTGCCACTAATAATTTTCTCATTTATTTCTCCCAAGATTTAAGGAAAAGTTTATATGTAAATATATCTAGGTGTCTATTGGCCTAGGAATATGACAATATAGACCCCGTGTGATGATCTCTAACCGTTCTAACTCATCCCTCCTTTCTCGGTCAAGCTTGGAATCATCAGGGTGTAAATCCTGACAGGAAAACGCTTCCCTGCCAAGATTGGGATATTTTGCCATGAGCCAAGGCCCATGTCAAGAAAATTTACAGAAATTTAAGAAAATTTTAATAATCGGAGGTTATGACTGCCGGCTATCGCCATGATGCTTGATATCGCGGCCTTCCACTATATAAACGACTTCTTCGGCTAAATTAGTGGATAAATCCGCAATTCGTTCGAGGTTATGGGCTATACGCATCACGGCCAGGGCCCTGGGAATGACGTCTTTTTTACCGCGCATGACAACTGTCAGGTCTTTTAGGATCTTATCCCCCGCCTGATCCACAACATCGTCCCGGTCGCAAACCAGGTGTGCCAGGGCAATATCTTCATTGACAAAAGCATTAATGCTGTCCTTCATCATTGAAACCGTACTCTCCCCCATGATACGAAGATCATCGTAAGAGCCCAAAAAAGGGTTGGCGATCAAATATAGGCCGCTTTCAGACACATTTACAGCGTGATCAGCCATACGTTCCAGATCTTTATTCATCTTTATGATCATAATAACCAGGCGCAAGTCACGGGCAACCGGCTCATATTGGGCAATGGTCTGTACGCAAAGCTCATCAATAGAGCGGTCATAGGCATTGACCCTTGGCTCCTGGTTTTTGACTACTTGATAGAGCATATCGGGATTCTTCTCCAAAAGCCCCCGCATGCTGCGGCTGATCATGTCTTCCACCAAACCGGCGGCCTGGATCAATTGATGCTTTAATTCCGTAATTTTCTCTCTGAGCATATTTTCTCCTAACCAAACCTGCCGGTGATGTAGTCTTCTGTTATTTTATTCGACGGATTGGTGAAGAAATCCGTGGTTTTGCTGAATTCAATGATCTGCCCATGCATCAAAAACGCGGTCTTATCCGAAACCCGGGCCGCCTGCTGCATATTATGCGTAACGATCACGATCGTATATTCATCCTTCAAATCCCCCATTAACTCCTCAATACGTGCCGTGGCAATAGGGTCCAGGGCCGAACAAGGCTCATCCATCAGGATGATCTCTGGATCAACGGCGATAGCCCGGGCAATACACAATCTCTGCTGCTGCCCGCCGGAAAGCGACATGGCGCTTTTGTTTAAGTGGTCCTTAACCTCATCCCACAAAGCCGCACGCCTAAGGCTTTTTTCGACGACCTCATTGAGAATACGATGGTCTTTGATGCCCACGATCCGAAGTCCATAGGCTATATTATCATAAATAGACTTTGGAAAGGGAGTAGATTTTTGAAACACCATACCTACCCTGCGTCTTAAACTGACCACGTCCAGATCTTTATCATAAATATCCATTTCGTCTATTGTTACTTCACCCTCAACGCGGGAGCCAGGAATTAAATCATTCATCCGGTTAAATACACGGATCAAGGTTGATTTTCCGCAACCCGAAGGCCCTATCATCGCCACGATCTGATGGGGCTCAATGGTCATGGAGATATTTTTCAGCACGTGTAAAGGGCCGTAATAAAAATTTAAATCTTTAACCTTGATACATCCCCGCGAAGCATTCATATTTTTTATTTTCCTGACGACCAACGGCCCCGGCACATCACATAATACTGGGCCCAACCATTGATCATTAAAACAATTAAAATAAGCACTATGGCCCCTGCCCAAGCTTGACGATGCCAGTCATCAAACGGAGATATGGCATAGGTAAAGACCTGTAAAGGTAAAACCGCAATAGGCTCTGTCAGTGAACGCTGCCAGTAATGATTACCGAACGCTGTAAACAAAAGTGGCGCTGTCTCTCCAGCCACCCTTGCCAGAGACACCATGACACCCGTCGTAATACCTGCCAAAGCCGAAGGGATGACAATATCCAGCGTAACCCGCCATTTGGGGATACCTAAAGCTAAAGCCGCCTCCCTTAATTGATTAGGCACCATACGCACAAATTGCTCACTGGTTCGTGAAATCATAGGAATCATCATAATACCTAAGGCAAACCCTCCGGAAAGGGCTGAAAAACCTTTCATTGGAAGCACACATACGATATACGCAAATATCCCGTAAACAATTGACGGAATCCCATTCATCACATCGCTCACAAAGCGCACCGTTTGGGCAAAACGTAGATGGGCATATTCGCTCAAATAAACCCCGGTTCCCAACCCTACCGGTACCCCAACACAAACAGACAACCCCAGCAATGTTAAGGTCCCGGCAATGGCATTGGCCATGCCCCCACCTTTTTCACCGACTGGTTTGGGTAAATGCGTAAAAAAATCCCAATTGAGCGAAGAGATCCCTTGGATGAATAAATGGGTCAGAATATTAAAAAGTATAAAAAGAACGCTGATCGCGCATAAGGTCAAAACAAAGACCATCGCCTTGTCCCAAATAGCCCGCCTGGCACGTGTTCGTTCAAAAGATTGATGAATCAATTCTTTCATTTGATCATTTCCGAGGGCCCTTTGGTTACAGACCAAATCAAAACCCGGGCCAATATATTAACAATAATGGAAACCAGAAATAATACCAATCCTATTTCAATTAAAGCCGATAAATACATATTAGAAGCAGCTTCAGCAAATTCATTAGCAAGTACGCTGGCCAGGGTGTAACCCGGAGAAAATAAAGAAGGCGTTATTACCACATTGTTCCCGATGATCATGGTCACCGCCATGGTCTCACCAATAGCCCGTCCCAGGGCCAAAATCACTGCCCCTAAAATTCCCACCTTGCCGTAACTTAAAACAATATCAAAAACAGCCTCCCAGCGGGTAGTACCCAGGGCATAAGCACTTTCCTTATAGACCGAAGGCACAGCCAAAATAACTTCCCGTGACACAGAAATAATAAACGGAACAATGATAATGGCCAAAATAATACTGGCCGCAAGAAAACCTACTCCGTAATTAGGCCCCTGAAAAAATGGCAAAAACCCCAAATATTTCCCCAGGAAAGGCTGAACACTGCTGCGCATGAACGGCACTAAAACAAAGATTCCCCAGAGACCATAAATAACACTTGGGATAGCTGCTAAGAGATCCACCAGAATGGATATAACCTTGGACACCTTGGGCGGCGCGTACTCAGCTAAATAAATGGCCGTACCAACCCCGATGGGAACAGCTAATAAAAGAGCAACCAGAGATGTCACACAGGTACCGAAAACAAATGGCAGAGCACCAAAATTCTCGACAACAGGGTCCCAAACCCTGCTAAATAAAAATCCAATTCCAAATTTATTTAGAGATGGCCATGAGGCATTAACTAGTTGAAAGAAAATACCAGCGACAAGTATCAGGATGGAGATGGGGAAAATCGCCAATATCCTCCTGAAAACAATGTCGCTGGTATCTTGTCGACTCATAATGCCGCTAATTGTACTATTTAATACTTCACCTGGTCAAGCTTCTTTTGGATCATTTCTACCACATTAGCTGGAAGCGGCGCGTAATCCAGATCTTGGGCATACTTCTGGCCATCAGTAATGGCCCATTTGATAAAATCCACAATGGCCTTTCCCTTAACAGGGTCATCCATCTGCTTATAGATCAAAAGCCAGGTAAAACTGGCGATAGGGTATGCTTCAGGATTGGGACTGTTAACAACCGAAGCCCTAAAATCAGCCGGAATAGTCGCACCATCCGCGGCTTTAGAAGTACTTTCCAAGGTGGGTTCAATGTAATTCCCAGACTGATTCTTCATGAAAGCATAAGGCAAACTATTCTCTTTTGCGTACGCTAATTCCACATAACCGATACTGCCGGGAGATTGTTTGATCAAACCGGCAACCCCCTCATTACCTTTACCACCTAAACCAATAGGCCAATTGACGGATGTAGATTTACCAACCTTATTATTCCATTCACCGCTGACCTTACTTAAATAATCAGTAAAGATGTAAGAAGTACCACTACCATCAGAGCGATGAACAACTGTAATGGAACTGGCAGGAAGGGTCACCCCAGCATTTTGTTCGGTGATACGAGCATCATTCCATTGGGTAATCTTGCCTAAATAAATATCCGCTAAAACATCCCCGCTTAATTTAAGCCCCTTGGCTACACCATCAAGATTATACGCCACAACCACGGCTCCCATAACAGTAGGGATATGATAAATACGGCCAGGAGCTGCGGTCATTTGATCCATGGTCATTGGACCATCAGAGGCACCAAAATCCACGGTTTTAGCTGTGATTTGTTTGATACCGCCGCCGGAACCGATGGACTGATAATTAAACATCACGCTGGGATTAATCTTATTGTATTCATCAAACCACTTTGAATAAATTGGATACGGGAATGTCGCTCCTGCCCCATTGATAAGAGTTGAATCTGCAAAGGCGAAAGACGTCATCATTGCCAATGCCACTACTAAGGCCAAAATTTTCTTCATAAAAAGTCCCCTTTCTTGCTCACTACCCATGTCATACCCCCCCAACTATCCCGCCAAAGGCGGGGGATAGCTGGGAACGGCATGAAATTAGAATTTAAAATTCAGATCCATTTGGAACAAATCCTCTGGAGCATTTTTAACGGTAGTGGCTGCAGTAAATCCTTCGATACCGCTGATATCTTTAAAAACATTAGTATGGAAATAGGACATAACAAACCAGACATTCTTAGCTAGCCCGATATCCATTTCACTGCGCCAGCCCTTGGTATTTGTATATCCGGAATAAAAATCATCATCCGGAAGCTCATCTAGCCAAGCATCTCTTTCAATGGTTTTATAATAAGATTGCAGCTTCCATGTCCCCCAACCATTAAGAGCGGAATTACCGATAAACGCTCCCGCTTCCCATGCTTTATTTTGTTTATCTCCACTCGCCACATTTTGTGCATAATCACCAAAAACACCAACTTGGGCAATATATATCGGAGAAGGCAGTAATTCACCAAACGGATCATTCATGCCCAATTCCGCGCTTTCAACAAATACGTTATTAAAATTGTATTTGAGTATTGAAACACCTGCATTACCTACTGCTGTTGAATTGGTCCCTAAACTCTCGGTCGGGATAAAATGAGTCGGGTTTTTAACACTATACCATGTCCCGCCTGCTTTATAGTAGATCTGATCAGTTACATTACCTTTAGCCCCAGCCTGAGCCACCAACATATATGGATCTGTTTTTATTCCAAGCGCTGATGACGAATTTGCAGTAGGTGTTTGATCATGAAGGACAAGAATATCGCCTTGAGCAAAAGGTGTTACATAATCATTGAGTTTCTTTTGAACTTGAATAGAACCGCCTTCAGGGGTAATATCCGGATCCCAGAAGAAAGAGGCCCCACCCGCTTCCCATATAGGATTATCCAGTTTACCACCCATGATAGTGATCTTATCATTGGGAGTATACACGGCATAAGCCTTATTAAGAACGATTTGCGGTTTTCCAAAAGTGTCCAAATTACTGATACCATCCTTGCTCGCCGATGTACTGCCGCCAAGGGTATAATTATTACTGCGGGCAGTACCGCCATCAGTTGCGATACCAACAACAACCTTGACCTTATCATTGATTTGATCTTCAAAATTCAAACGAGCACGGATGCGGGCCCGATTTTGATCAAAGTTATCATGCCCCTGGGTTGAGCTGCCGCCAGGAAGTTTTCTGACCTGAAGTTGATCACGGAAACGGAAATCTCCCGTGATCTTTACGTTGTTGACCCAATCCGGAAGCATGCTTTTAAAAGTGGCTGTTTGAGAATCCTTCTCATTAGAAGAAATCTCGCCTTTAATTTGATTCGCTTCCTGATCAGTTAAGATCCCTTTGTCTTCCAATTTCTGGATGAGGGCATCCACCGAGCTGCCGGCAAAACTCATTCCTTGCCAGGCAAAAATCATTGCAGCTGTTAATGTTAAAACAATTTTTTTCATGCAACCTCCTGTTTATACCCTTGCCGAGTTAGTAAAATGCTTGCCCTAAAAAACAGCATACCTAATTCTATTTTTAAATTGACGCAACAATTATGCAATTCTTATATTAAGGAATTATTAAGGACGGATTAAGAGTTCAGACTTGAGGTGTCGGTGGATTCAGGTCAAATAGAAGCTCAATGATGAAATTAAAAATGGATGGGGTCATGACTTTATCCTCCTAATTGGTTAGATAAGCGCACCACGGCTTAGAATAACGGCCACATATTAGGGAAAGATAAAGCACAGATAAAGTTTTTGGGGAGGCCTATTGCCAATTAACTATTATTTTGACGCGGTAAATACAAGATCCACCCAATAGTTACTTGCCTTCTGACCCTTATTAGGGAATCCGCCAGAGCCATAGGCATAAACACCGTTTGGACTAACCGAATTGTTTCTCAATGCGTACAGCGGTGTATTAGCAACACTCTTTTGAGCAAAATAACCCTCGTCATCTGTATAACGACCATGGGGCGCATTATAGGACACAATATAGGTTCGATTCGCCACAACCGGGATCGCGGTCGAAAACATGGCTTGTTGCCAGCCTTGACTTGTTTCCTTCGTAAAAGTAACCGATCCCAATAATCTGCCCTGAACGGACCATAAATGACCGCGGTGGATTCCTGTGTTCCATTTGCTCTTATAGAATCGAACACCGGAAACATAGCCAGCCACATGGCTGTTGAACTTAAGACCAATTTCAATTGGAGATGTTTCCGAAACAGCAACTGTTCCCGGCACCGAAGCACTGTCCCAAAGAGAATATGTCTTAACCGGTACCTGTATAAATTTCGGGATCACGATCTTATTGCTATTCATCGTTACCCTGACAGTATCACTTGTCCCTGAAGCATCTATACTCCATGAACTAAACCGATAACCGCTTGCAGGTATAGCCGTCAGTGTCACCACTGTCCCCGGCGCATAGCTTGCTTCATCAGGACTTGCCAGGACAGTTCCGTTACTGGCAAAGGTATAAAGAGCATAACTTACTGTTTCAGGAGGCGTTGAACTTGTGGCCGGGCTTGTTTCTGGAACTGTTGTTGTGTTTGTTGTTGAACTTACTGTTGGATTTGTTGTTGGGCTTGGCGTTGGACTTGGTGTTGGACTTTTTGATGGACTTGATGCTGAACTTGGCGTTGGATTTGACGTTGGGTTTGATACGAAACCTGTCATTGAGCCCGAAGCAGGGCTTGATGTTACGCTTGATGTTGGATTCGACGCCGTATTTGATGTTGAACCCGAAACACCTGACGATCCACCTGAAGATGCGGTTGAGGTCGGCAGCACGATACTACCCGTCTGCAGAATTTGTATATAATTCGCCACCACATTCATATTGCTGTTCATCGTTGCTGTGACCGGATTTTCAATTGCTGTCACATCCCCGCTCCATGAACTAAACTGATAACCGTTTGCAGGGGTTGCTGTTAATGTTACTGCCGTTCCTGAAACATAGCTTGCTTGATTTGGGGTTATCGTAACAGTCCCATTAGGGCTGATGACATTCAGGCTATAAATCGGCACAAAATTCGCTGTCACATTCATATTGCTATTCATTACTACAGTGACTGGATTGCTAGAACCTGTCACATCTCCGCTCCAAGAACTAAACTGATAACCGCTGGCAGCTGTTGCTGTCAATGTTACTGATACCCCTGGATTATAATTCGTTTGGCTTGGATTTGCCGTGACCGTCCCATTAGAGCCAGTGGCATTAAGAGTATAGGTCGTCAGAGCTGTAAAACTCACTGCGATCGTATGGGCTGACACAACATCCGGGAAGGTATATTGCCCATTGGTCAAGGTGACCGGCTGTCCATCTACCAATAACTGATTGACGGTGTATTCGCCATTAGGTGTAAATGTAAACGTCTGGTTAGAGTCATAATTAACATTCACCGGACCGGATGGACTAATACTGCCCCCCGAACCCGCGGTTGCAGTAATGACCTTCGTCTGCAAGACAAAGTTCACCGCAATCGTGTGCGACGTTGTCACATTCGTAAATGAATACTGACCATTGATATTGGTCAAAATGACTGGCTTACCATCCACCAAAACCTGATTAACGTTATACCCGGTATCCGGCGTGACCGTAAAGGTTTGATTAGAACCGTAGTTCAAGCTTACCGTACCTGACGGACCAATGCTACCATTGTCATCGGCACTCGCCGTGATGGTTTCCATCTGTAATATAAAGCTCGCTGCGATCGTATGTGATGTCGTAACATTTGTGAACGTATATTGGCCATTGGTCAAGGTGACAGGCTGACCATCCACTAAAACTTGATCGACATTGTACCCAATAGCTGGCGTAACCGTAAAGGTCTGATTCGATCCGAAGTTTGCACTCACCGCTCCTGAGCGGCTTATACTTCCACCCGTACTCGCACTGGCGGTGATGGTTCTCGTCTGCAATAGGAAGCTAACCGCAATTGTATGCGATGCCGTCACATTCGAAAACATATATTGGCCATTGGTCAAGGTGACGGGTTCTCCGTCCACCAAAACCTGATTAAAATTATACCCCGCGTTAACCGTCACCGTAAATGATTGATCGGATCCATAATTGGTACTCACGACACCTGAAGGACTGATGCTGCCACCCACGCCTGCGCTCGCAGTGATATTTCTCGTCTGCAATACAAAACTTGCTGCAATCGTATGTGCTGTTGTCACATTCGTGAACGTGTACTGGCCATTGGTCAAGGTGACTGGTTGCCCATCCACTAAAATTTGGTTAACGTTATATCCAACATCAGGCGTGACTGCATACGTTTGATTAGTCCCATAGTTCAAAACTACCGCACCCAACGGACTGATACTGCCATTGTCGCCGGCACTCGCGGTAATCTTTTCCGACTGTACTATAAAGCTGGCGACGACCGTATGTGTGGTTGTGACATCCGTGAACGTATATTGTCCATTAGTCAAGGTGACGGTTTGTCCATCCACCAAAACCTGATCGACATTGTATCCGGTAGCTGGAGTAACCGTAAAGATCTGGTTCGATCCGTAGTTTACACCTACCACGCCCGACGGAATTATACTGCCGCCCGTCCCCGCACTGGCGGTTATAGATCTCGTCTGTAATACAAAACTCACCGCAATGGCATGATTCGTAGTCACATTGTTTAAAACATAAGTATTGTCTGTTAAATTAACAGCGATCCCATTATCCGTAACATTAGCGGTATAGCCTGTACTAGCTGTGATATTAAATGCCTGACTGCCGCCATAGGCGACCGTCGCACTCGTCGGTGTAATGCTGCCGTTACTGCCGGCGCTGGCTGTAATGCTATAAGTATTTTGTGTAAAGCTAGCTGCCAGCGTATGGGGGGCTGTCACATTACTTATGGTGTAGGAATTATTGGCTAATGTCACCGGCGTGCCATCTAATGTCAAATTGGCGCTGTAGCCAGTGGCAGGTGTCAGTGTAAATAACTGACTGCCGCCATAGGCGACCGTTGAACTTGTCGGAGTAATGCTGCCGTTACTGCCGGCAGAGGCGGTGATCACATAAGTATTTTGTGAAAAACTAGCTGCCAAGGCATGTGTCGCTGTCACATTACTCAACGTATAAGTGTTATTGGTCAAAGTCACTGCACTGCCGTCTACCTTCAAAATGGCCGTATACCCTAAACTCGGTGTCAACGTAAATAACTGACTGCCGCCATAGGCCACGGTTGCGCTCGTCGGAGTTATGCTGCCGTTACTGCCAGTAGAAGCTGTAATGGTATAGGTGTTTTGTGAAAAACTTGCCCTAAGCGTATGCGTTGCTGTCACATTGCTTAAGGTGTAGGTGTTATTGGTCAATGCTACTGCACTACCATCTACCGTTAAACTAGCGCTATACCCTGTATCAGGGGTGACAGTAAACACCTGACTGCCGCCATAGGCTACCGTTGCACTCGTTGGAGAAATACTACCGTTAGCACCGCTACCAGCTGTAATGGCATAGGTTTCCTGCGAAAAACTCGCCGCCAGCGTATGCGTTGCAGTCACACTGCTTAGGGTATAGGCATTATTAGTCAATGTTACCGGCGTGCCATCCACTGTCAACTGTGCACTATATCCTGTATTAGGCGTGACAGTAAATATCTGACTACCGCCATAGGCCACAGTTGCACTCGTCGGCGTAATGCTGCCGTTACTGCCTGCAGAGGCGGCGATGGCATAAGTGTTTTGTGTAAAGCTGGCTGTCAAGGTATGCGTTGCCGTCACATCGCTTAAAGTATAGGTATCATTGGTTAATGTGACTATACTACCATCTACCCTTAAGCTGGCGGTATACCCTGTACTCGGTGTTAATGTAAACAACTGGCTGCCGCCATAGGCCACGGTCACGCTCGTTGGTGAAATACTGCCGTTGCTGCCCGCACTCGCAATAATGGCATAAGTATTTTGGATAAAACTCGCGACCAGAGTATGCGTCGCTGTTACATTGCTTAATGTATAACTATTGTTAATCAACGTCACCGCCGTCCCATCCACCGTTAATTTTGCGGTATAACCTATGACTGGTGTCAACGTAAATACCTGACTGCCGCCATAAACAACCGTTGCATTCAATGGACTAATGCTCCCGTTCCTGCCGGCAGAGGCTGTAACAGCAAACGTAATTTGTGTAAAACTCGCTACCAGGGTATGTACAGCTGTCACATTACTTAAGGTATAGGTATTATTCGTCAATGTTACAGGGGTGCCATCCACCGTCAAACTGGCGGTGTAGCCGGTGGCTGGCGTCAGTGTAAATAACTGACTACCTCCATAAGCCACGATTGCGCTCGTTGGTGTAATACTTCCGTTACTACCGGCACTGGCTGTAATGGCATAGGTGTTTTGTGTAAAGCTTGCTACCAAGGCATGCGTTGCTGTCACATTGCTTAAATTGTAGGTGTTATTGGTCAATGTCACTGCGCTGCCATCTACCTTCAAGCTGGCAGTGTAACCAGGGCTTGGTGTTAATGTAAACAACTGACTGCCGCCATAAGTCACGCTTACGCTTGTCGGACTAATACTGCCGTTGCTGCCAGCAGTAGCGGTGACGGTATAAGTAATCTGTGAGAAACTGGCTGTGATGGTATGTGTTGTGATGACATTCGTAAAAGTATACTGACCATTAGTCAACGTCACTGGCTGTCCATCAACCAAGATCTGATTAACGCTATATCCCGTAGCTGGTGTCACCGTAAACGTTTCATCATATCCATAGTTGACACTCACAGCGCCGGATGGACTGATCGTACCACCTGTTCCTGCATTGACCGTTATAGTTTCAGTTTGCAATGTAAAGGTAGCTGCCAAGGTATGCACGGCTGTTACATTATTTAACGTGTAGGTGTTATTTGTCAATGTGACCACACTGCCGTCGAGCGTTACGCTCGCCGTATACCCCGCACCCGGTGTCACTGTAAATGTTTGGCTGCCGCCATAAGCGACCGTCGTAGTTGTTGGAGTGATCCTTCCGCCACTTCCCGCACTGGCAGTAATTGTAAAAGTAGTGTTAGGCACAAATGTCGCGGTCACAGTTACAGAACTATTCATTGTTACTGTGCATGATCCGGTCCCGCTGCATGCCCCTGACCAACCGCTAAAGACAGAACCGCTTTTTGCCACGGCTGTCAAAACCACACTTACTCCGGAGTTAAATGAGGCTGTACATGTGCTTCCGCAATAAATACCCGCCGGAACACTGGTGATCGTCCCTGAACCCGGACCAGGCTCTGTCAATGTAAGCGTATTTTGAACCACAGGACCAATGTTACTTCCGTGAACTTCCTCTCCTGAGTTCTGGAACTGTGCCCATGTCATCTCTGCCTGTGTAAATGTCGTCACCGACTGTGTGTACCAAAACCAATGTTGACTGCCGCCATTCTGCAGTACGTATTGGTCATAATCAAACAGGTCTCCCACAGCGGTGTTTCCACCGAGATAGTCTACTACCCCGGTATACGCACCAGAGCCAAGATAAGTAATACTATTGTTATGGATATAATCGTTAGCACCATACCATATTCCAAGCGTTCCCGTGCCTCTGCTCTCATTAATTACACCTATGCCGTGTCCCCCGCTAGATGACACCACCACGGTATTCCCATAAATTTGCGCGTTCTGGGAATTTCCCAACACTATTTGGGCGTTCCAGAATGCGGTAGGCATAGTAGCGGAAAAACTGGTGTCATATCCATTTCCGTCTAAAAAATTATTACGGATGATGGCATCGTAGCTAATCTCATGCTGGATTCCTGCATCAAGATTATTGATGACGGTATTACTGTCATATAGTGTTCCGACGTTATTGTTATCCGTCCACAGACCTACTCCAAGATTGTCGTGAACATAGTTGGATTTAACCGTGAGATTCGTCGTAGCCCAAGATTTGCCTGCTCCAGCTTCCCAACCAGTGGCGTAGCCGGCGTAATTGTTAAAGGAAATCTCATTGTTGGTAAGCGTGTCATTTGCCCCCCCAAAAGTAAAACCTTCTTGTCCATTGTTATGAAGAAAAGAATTCTCGATCAAGGAACCTGCCCCTAGTCCGACTCCATTGCCATGGTTCCATGCTAATTCAACATTGTTGACCGTCCATTCTTGGGGATCGTTATTATCTCCAATGGCCGCATGCTGGGCCAGGTTAGCATATTTTTCAATGGTCATTTGGCTGATCTTTACACCGGTGGCACTGGCAGTACCTCCAAAAGCTACTGGCGTCATGCCTAATTCAACGGTTTGGCCCGACGGATTACTGGGAACATAGACCAGATTATTGGTTCGATCGAAATACCACGACCCAGCCTGCAGGTTTGTCATACTGCTGGCAGGCGTCTGGAGGGCATTATTAATAAATAAATCCTGAGGATAAGCACACAAAGGATAGGCCGTCTGGCATGTTCCATTCGTAGAATTATTGGCTGTGGCACTGGCCACCCAATATCCGCTTCCCTGCGGATCAAGTTGAAATGAAAGGACCTGCGAACCATTAAGGACCGTGCTTCCCTCACCGCTGCCAATAAAAATATCGTTACTCTTAGGCGTGATACTTAGCATACGGTAGATCCCTGCACCAAGTGTAAAGATCGTCCCAGCCGGGTTGGCGTTCACGGCAGTCTGGATATTACTGCTGGGGGTAAGGGCCACGTTCGCCGGGGTTGTCAAAGCACTAAAGCCTGCTGTTATTGTTTGTTCCGGTATGACATAGGTGATGGTATAACTATTGGAACTGTCCAACGCTACCGCTGTTCCATTGACCAGCACTTGATTGATCATATATCCGCTATTGGGTGTGACCGTAAATTTCTGGCTTGCCCCATAGGCAATGCTCACTGAACCGCTGGGTGTGATCGTCCCGCCGGTGCCCGCCGTGGATGTGATAGTCTCTGTAGATTGTGGGCTAAAAAGAGCTGTGATCGTATGGGCTGTTGTGACATTGGTAAAGGAGTAACTACCATTAGTCAAACTGACGGCTGAACCGTCGACTAATACCCAGCTGATGTTATAACCACTATTGGCAGTTACCGCAAATGCCTGGCTGGCTCCACTATTAATACTCACAGCACCGCTCGGTGAAATCATACCACCGTTGCCAGCATTAGCTATGATTGTGATCGGTAATGCAAAATTGGCTACCACTGTATGGGCCGCTGTCACATTACTTAAGGTATAGGTATCATTGGTCAGTGTTACCGCACTACCATCTACTGTCAAGCTGGCAGTATATCCTGTATTAGGCGTGAGGGTAAATATCTGACTTGCCCCGTAGTTGACACTCACTGATCCGGATGGTGTAATCGTTCCGTTACTCCCGGCACTGGCAGTGACTGATTCCATATGCAACGTGAAGCTCGTTGCGATCGTATGTGGAGCAATGACATTCGTGAATGTATACTGACCATTAGTCAAGCTCACCGCTTGTCCATCTACCAAGACCTGATTAACGCTGTATCCTGTACTCGGTGTCACAGTGAAAGTTTCATCATATCCATAATTAACGGTCACTGTTCCGGACGGACTGATCGTACCGCCTGTTCCTGCAGAGGCAGAGATAGTTTCGGTGAGTAAACTAAAACTGGCGGCAACTGTATGCGTTGCTGTCACATTACTTAAAATATAGGTATTATTAGTCAATGTTACTGCATTGCCATCTACCGTCAGGATGGCTGTATAACCTGCATTGGGCGTAACGGTAAATGTCTGGCTTGCCCCATAATTAACACTCACTGCTCCGGAAGGACTAATCGCACCGCCTGTCCCCTCACTGGCGGTGATGGTCTCCGTCTGCAATGAAAAACTTGCCGTAATAGTGTGCGCTGTTGTAACATTCGTGAAAGTATATTGGCCATTGGTCAAGGTGACTGGGTTGCCATCTACCAAAACCTGATTTACATTGTATCCCGTATTCGCTGTTACTGTAAACGACTGACTAGACCCATTATTCACACTGACCGAACCGGATGGACTGATAGCCCCACCCGCACCGGCACTTGCAGTGATAATAGAAGGAGCCGCTGTCAGCTGCATAATTACTGCTGAGGTCATGGGCACATCTATCGTGAAAACACTGCCATTGGTCTGTACGGAATAGCTTTGCTGAGTTCCTTGAATGGTACCATCAGTGCTGCCGTCAAAAGTCTGTCCGCCTAAAGTAATGCCGGAACTCGATGTATAACTAGGGGCTGTTAATAAGGAAGCCGTACCGGCTGTATAGCCTGGAACAGTTATCTGCACCGGCGTATCATTATGTTCATCCTTATTGATAATGACAAGCTGAACAACCCCGGCATTATTAAGCGTGGCCCAGACCTTAAGAGAAGTCGGTGTCGATCCCCCAGTCGTAACCGGTAATAATTTGGCGCCATTACCCATCACCTGGGACAATACCAGCATGCCATAGTAAGGCGCATTGACAGAATTCAAAACGTATACATCCTGATTATTAACTACATTGGGTGAATATTTGAATTCCCAAAGATTATATGCCGTCGATTCCCCCGTATGGAAATTAAAACCATCAAATCCGGCCTGCGCCAAATTGAAAGCATCATCGATCAACCAAAGGGTTGATTGAAACGCATCGCTGATACCAGCCTGTCCACCACCCGAAATAGAGTTCATTTCACCAATACGAAATTTAAGGTTTGGATTTTGGGCTTTAGCCTGTGATATATATTTTGAGTATAAATACACAGTGAAAGCACTTGCGTTAGGCTCTAGAAGCTCATCAGGGGCGTTCCAGGGATCCGAGGTATTCGCAGGCTTCGCTGGAAGAAGGTTTCCGGGTTTATAAGAGCCCAGAACATAATGGTGCTGACTATAAATTGATACATTATAATTCCCGCCTGATCCCAGGCCGCTGATCGCAGTAGACTCATAACTGCTTCCTGCAGTCGAAGGCCCCATAAACGGTAAATTATTGTTACCTGTAGTCGTTGCAATATCACTGTTATAGATGTTCCAATCCGATATATAGTTAGCCGCCGTCCAATTGTTTGGACGGTACGTTTGTGAGGGATAATTATCCGGCTCATTACCTATTTCATAAGCTTGAACAACTCCGCTGGGGAAACCGTAACTAAGATAGTTCTGAATTTCCTGCGCAGCATAATCCGGTGTATTGGATGCCATATCGACACCCAAGGTAAAACGAATGGCCGGATTACTCGCTGCAAATTCTTTCAAAGACTCTAAGATTTCGGATTGCGGTAAAAATGGTGAACAGCCATTACAATTAGGTATCGTAGTTGTCGGCGCCATAGGATCTCCCTCGACACGAAGCAAGAGAGGATTGGCCCCTGCGTTGGTAAGATTCAAGAATAATTGACGATATGGTGTATTGACACCGGTATGTTGTTGATACATCACACCGGCGTTCTGCTGTCCTTCATACATGGCTATGTCATCGTGGTCTTCACTGATACCGACAAATTCAGATGGTATTGTGAGTACCGGGGTCAAACCAACAGTTGCGGTCACTTGTGAATTACTTGAGGTCGATGCTGTATAACTAACTGAAATTGTGTGCGATGTTGTAACATTCGCTAACTCATATTGGTAATTGGTCAAAGTGACAGGACTACCATCCACCAGGACCTGATTAACAACATACCCGCTATTAGAGGTAACCGTAAAGTATTGGTTAGCCCCGTAGTTCACACTCACTGCTCCGGATGGACTGATACTCCCGCCCGTGCCTGCACTGGCAGTGATGATTACCTGGGTCGTGGCACTTACAGTACTCGTCTGCACTGAAATATTCCCTGACGGATCATACGCACTGACCGCATAACTATAGGTTGTTGAAGCGCTAAGACCTGTGTCCGCGTATGATGTATTCGTGCTCGTCCCCACAAACACTCCATTCCTAAATATATTATACCCTGTCACAGATCCCCCGCTCTCTGTTGAAGCACTCCATGACAAATTAATTTGTGAAGAAGACAAGGCTGTTGCTGTCAAGTTTGAAGGAACCGTGGGTCGGGCAGGAGCGGAAGTACAGTTTGCATTGGGAATCGGATCAGTTGCAGCGGGAATAGCGCTATAACAACCGCCGGATGTAGCTTTGGAATAAACACGGATATATTGTATATCCATGGTGCTTGGGATAGGGGTGTTAACAGTTGGCCCACCCGCCGAACTCCCGTTGGCACCAAGATCAAAGGTCGCCAAAATATACATGGGAAGACTGGGAACATTCGAACTTGCCACTTGATAGGTCGCAACACCGTCCATATACCAGGTTATACTCCCCGGTTCCCAATCAATGGCAATATCATGGAAATTACCGTCTGCAAAATTGGGATTATTGGCCCCTATACTTCCCTGCGCCTGCGTATTAGACCCCCAGTGTAAAGTATAATTTCCGTAGGGTTGCACACTGTCAGTAGGTTTATAAAGTTCAATGGCATCGATCTCATACTGCGATGCCCCTGCCCCATTCGCCGTCGGATCAGGCAGAAGCCAAAAGCCCGGCCAGAAACCAGTGCCAACAGGAAACCTGGCGCGCATTTCAAAATAACCGTAAGCTTGTTTAAAATTTCCTGCATTCTGGATCATACCGGAAGTATAGTTATAGCTCTTGCCTCCGAGGGTCATTGTTTGCTGCTGCAATTCAAGCTGCAACTGACCGGCGTTTTCACTGACATTACCGGACCAATAACCATTCTGAGTAGTGCCGCCTTCGCCGTATCCCCAGGTTAAATGAGTATTCCACATGCTTGTATTTAAATTACTACCGTTGAACTCGTCGCTAAAAGTCAGGTTCCATCCGCCACTACCGCCAACCGGGCCGCTTGATGCCTGGGTGGTTGCCGTTACCGTACTCGATGCCCCTCCATAGTTCCCTGCCGCATCACCAACGGTGACATAATACGAATATGTAGTGGACGGGGACAAAAGCGAATCATTATATGAAGTCGGCGGAGTTACAGAAGTGGAGGCAGAACCTACAACTGTCCCTATTTTTACCCCTCCCCTGTAAATATTGTAATAAGTTACCGTGGATGTATTATCCGAACTGGGCGTCCATGTCAGATCGATTTGAGATGAAGAAACGGCCGTTGCTGTTAACCCTGTCGGAACACTGGGCCCGCTTGCAGGCTGGGCCGTGAAACTTGCCTCCAGCGTGTGTGTAGCTGTTATATTAGTTAATGGAAAGGTGTTATTTGTCAGCGTAACAGCTGTCCCGTCTACTGTCAAAGTAGCGTTATAACCGCTACTGGGTGTAAGCGTAAATGTCTGGCTTGAGCCGTAACTGACACTCACTGATCCAGCAGGTGTTATCGTTCCATTGCTACCCGCGCTCACGGTGAGGGTTTCGGTTTGCAAGGCAAAGCTAGCTACTACAGTATGATTCGCGGTTACATTTGGTAACGTATACGTATTATTGGTTAATGTGACTGCACTTCCGTCTATAGTTAAACTGGCAACATATCCTGTATTCGGCGTCAGAGTAAACGTTTGGCTTGATCCGGAATTTACACTCACTGGCCCAGAAGGATTGATCGTTCCGTTGCTCCCTGCACTGGCAGTAATGGTATACGTCGGAGTTGTGAGCGTAATTGTTACATTATTGGACGTTGTTGAAAAATTATTAGTATCTGTAGCCACGGCAAAATAAGTATAGGTTCCAGCGGGCAAGGTGGGATCCGTATTATAAGTGTAGGGAGATGTACTGCCTGAGCCTTGTAATGTGCCTAAACTATTATAAAATTTTATGTTGGCAATGGTTCCACCACTCTCTGATGCTGTAGTAACAATAGGAACACTGGTGCCGGCTGAAAAACTACTGTTATTAGATGGGCTTGTGATATTGACAACCGGTGAAGGCATCGTTGCGGAAACTACTGTTAAGATTGCCACATTGCTAATGATACTGGCAACAGCATTGGTGACCTCGCATTCATATTGGGTTCCGCTATTAGCCTCTGTTGTGGTCCCAGTTGTATAGGTAGCACTGGTTGCCCCACTGATAGGATTGAATGTCACTCCATTATTAACACTTTGCCACCATTGATAGGTTGGCGCGGGGTTCCCAGTGGCTATCACACTAAAAGTTGCTGTTGCCGGTGCTATCACCGTCGCACTAACCGGCTCTTCAGTAATGCTTGGCGCTGTTCCTACTGTAATGGTGATTGGACTGGAAGTGACCGCATTACCATTGGCATCGGTAGCTGTGGCAGAAAAAATATATGTGCCGGCAGGTGCGCTAACATAATTATAGCTATATGGATTTCCAGTGTGGTTGCTAGCCCCTAATAAAAAACCGTATTGGTTATAAATAGCCGTAGAAAAAATACTGCCACTACTTTCTGAAGGAGTTGCCGTAATGGTAACATTTGAGCCGGGTGAATAATTGCTGTTGTTAGCAGGAGCAGTGATGGCAACTGTCGGTAATGTCGGACTTGCGGCTACAACATTTACTGTCATAGTGCTCGAGGTCATAGTATTGCCATTGGCATCTGAGGCCACAGCATAATAAGTCGTAGTACCTGCCGGCAGGTTGGTCAAATTGTAATAATAAGGAGAAGTTCTACTCGATCCAAGTAAAGTATTTGAACTGTTATAAAGAGATATGTTGGCGATTGTCCCATTGACCTCTGAAGCAGTGATCGTCATCGTCAAATTGGAACCCGCTATAAAAGTGTCCCCGTTCCATGGGCTTGTAAAAGACACCACCGGCAGAGATGCAGCCGAATACATATAAGCCCCGATATTATAATCATTGTTATCAGGAAGCGGAGTACTATCAAAATCCTTAGTCACCACATCACTCACCAGGGAATTGCCATCCTCAGCCGCGGTGCTGTCCTGGGTAAGATGAAAATCAAAATTCGAGGGGTCTTCAAAACCGGGGTTGATGCTATAAGATGACGAGTCCCAAGACGGGGCCGCACCATCACCAAACCAAATATTATTGCCGAATTGTCCCAAGGGTGTCGAATCTGATGAGGCCGTGGCCAAATAGGGATTCCCGGTAGAATAGATTATGTTATTATAAAAATGCAAATTAAAAGAATTTGTTCCCAAAATACTTATATTACCTTCGCTGGTGGTTCCTGATGCCGCTTGGCTAAAGCCGCAGCCGTAAACCGTATTATTATAAAAATATAAATCCGTTTGAGGAAACACCCCCGCCACACCTGCCGGATCGAGTTCTACACCGATATGGGTCTCCAAATTGTTATTAAATGGTTCCGGGCCTAATCCGGCATTGGCCACCACATTGTTATAATACCAATTATTACCAGTAATCATGCGGCCAATGAGCATGCCTCCGCCTTCTTGATTGATGATAATATTATCATGCACTTTATTCCCGCTGAGAAAAGCGCTTAAAGCATCCTCACTATATATATTGATAGTGCGAGGGGCATAATTGTCATGAAAATAATTCCAGCCAACTTCATGATTGGCGGATTCCGGCTGTTGCGGCCCGCTATTTGTCCTATTACTTGAAAGGTAGACGACATGGGTCTGTTTTTGGGCTCCAGGAATACCAACTTGCGTCATTTCATTGCCCAAAATAAAAATATTACTTCCAATTCCACTTGATACAACAGCTCCAGTAGCAGAATTAAGAAGTGGGGCCATAACATAATTGCCAACAACTCTTCCCCCATCACCTACGCTTACAGCCTCCGCAGTTGAAAGTTGCCCCTCATGCAGACTTTGACCAGCCATGAGATTTAACCTTGAAAATACCCAAAAGCTTTCCCCACCTTGCATTCCAGCCATAACAGACAGAGAACCAATTGTGACTGTTGCTCCTGGATACGCGATGAGTGCCACGGGTTGTTGATATGTTCCGCTACTCGTCAATAAGAGTGCAGTACTCCAATCAGTATTATCGGGATCAACGGTAGTCTGAGAAACCCCATTTTCGGCGTAAAAAATATCACCGGGAGCTGCAACATTTCTGGCTTTGATCAAGGTCTGCCAGGGACTTAGAAATATCCCTGGATTATTATCATTGCCGAGGATTGAAATATAATAAATATGTCCTGTTGATACCGTAAAAGGAAGTGGATTGGATGTCTGACCATTAACCACCACGGTAATGCCTGATCCCGTAATTGGGGCTGAACCGGGTATTTGGAAAATGATCATCTGCATGTGATGGCGCGCATAAAGATTAGCCGGAGCGATGGCATTCCCCCAGCTGTAAACTCTGGCTGATGTGCCGTTAAATAAGACCTGCGATGAGCCCTGTGTGCTGCCCAAATTTTTTCCCCATATTGTCACGATCGCACCATCAACACCGGAGGTTTGGCCTAAAGAAGTATCAGTGTTTCCGGTATTGGGGCCTGTAACCAAATCTGAGAAATCCAATTCCGGCGATCCCTGAGGGTAGGTCACTGCAGCCGGGGTCGTCACTGTGACAGGGCTTGATTTTGCCGAAATGTTCCCTACAAAATCAATAGCGCTGACCGTATAGGTGTATTCTGTCGAAGGTGACAGGAAAAAATCATTGAAATATGGATAATTGTTTGCCCCCACCCGTATTCCATTGCGATAAATTATATATCCTGGATGATAGTTGGGAACACTTTCTGTTGAAGCTGTCCACGATAGATTAACTTGCGAGGAAGTATACGCTGAGGCTGAAACGTTGGTGGGTACGGTTGGCGGGGTTGAGTACGTCTGATAAAAACTTACATAAGCAGTATAAGTTGCGTATATATTGGTTAGCGTATAGCTATTATTAGTTAATGTTACGGGATAGTAATGTAAACCGCCATCATAAAAACCCAGGTAGCCAGTATAACCACTACTAGGGCTTAAGGTAAGCGTCAGGCTCCCACCGCAAGTAACAGTTTGATTTGTGCTAGGGCTGACCGTACCATTTCCTGTCTGCATCGAGATATTAACACCACATGCTGCTAAAGAACTATCAACCCAGTAAAAGCATAGGCCGAATATCGCTACTGCGCTGAGTATTAAATTTTTAGCTTTCATAAAATAAAAAAACCCATTCCTGGTCACTGCCCCTGGAATAGGTACATGGTCTTTTATCTTATTTCGGCGGCCAGGCTATCCTATTCCGAGCTACTGCGAGTGTCGGTTAATCCGACCAGGATCCTATAGCTTTGCGTCCCTGCCTTACGGCAAGTTTGCCATTTTCGATCAAACACTTACTTCTAAAATAAGTATATACGATTTTGAGTCTAAAAACAAAGTAGAGTATCTAAATTTAGAGTATTTAATATAATTAAAATTTAGTCTTAATTATCTTCTGTAACTCTTAAAACTTCGCTGGGGCTGGTCATTCCCAAAGCCACCTTTTCCCAGCCATGCTGGCGCAGTGTTTTCATGCCGTCTGAAATAGCCTGATGTTTGATCTCCCGGCTAGTCGCACGTGCTGTGACCATGCCTCGCATTTTCTCATTAAGGACCAAGAATTCACAAATAGCTTGCCGGCCGCTATAACCGGTCATACGGCATTCCTTACACCCCACGGCTTCATAGATCACGGGGTCTTGAATTATATGATTTAGATCAAATTCGCGTTTAATGGTTTCGGTAAACGGCGTTAACACCTTACAAACAGGACATAATAGTCTTACCAGACGTTGGGCTAAAAAACATTCGACTGATGAAGCGATCAAATAAGGTTCAATACCTATATCGATCAAACGTGTGACGCCCGAGGCGGCATCATTGGTATGCAGGGTGGAAAAAACCAAATGCCCCGTGAGGGACATTTGGATAGCGATCTGGGCTGTTTCAAAATCACGCACCTCCCCGATCATGATCACGTCAGGGTCATTACGTAAAATAGAACGCAGCGCCGCAGCAAAGGTCAAGCCGATAGCTGAATTAGCCTGTACTTGCACCGCTCCTTTGAGTTGATATTCAACAGGGTCCTCGACCGTGATGATCTTGGTGTCTTCTGCGTTGATCGCGGCTAAACAGGAATACAAGGTCGTAGTTTTTCCGCTGCCCGTAGGGCCGGTTAAAAAAACGATCCCGTGCGGCTTGTTGATCAGAACATCCAATTGTTGACGCTCCGGGCCCACAATGCCCAATTCTTCAAAATTATAGAGACGAAACGTATTCAATAAACGGATGACACAAGATTCACCATAAGAGGTAGGCAAAAAAGAAACACGCAAATCCATGTCAGTGCCTTCCACCTTGACTTTAAATCGCCCGTCCTGAGGAAGACGTTTTTCGGCGATATTAAGATTCGACAGTATTTTAATGCGGGAGATCAAGGCGTCATGGAAATACCTGATATTCTCAGGGACCTGCGCATCATAGAGCACCCCGTCGATACGATAACGGATGCGCAGTTCATTGCCAAACGGTTCAATATGGATATCCGTGGCCCCATCGCGGTGCGCCTGGAACAGGATCTGATTTAAAAATTGGCTGATGGATGCTTCTGAAGAGGATTGATCAATGGACTCTGTCGCCGGGGCATCCGCCGTCATCATTTGAGTATCAGACATCATCCGCTCGATAGTCTCAGCTCCCAGGCCATAATGTTCACGGATGGCTTCGATGATATCCATTTCACCGGCTAAAACAGGCTGGATCTGCGCATGGGCCACCATGGCCAGATCATCGAGAACAGCTATTTCCCAAGGATTTCTCATGGCCACCGTCAAGGTCCCGTTTTCATATTTAACCGGAAACACTTTATAATGATTAACAGCTTTCGCAGGCAGACGGGTTAAAGCTTCCTGTGAGATCGGGATGGATTTTAAAGAAACAAAACTGATATTGAATTTTTCAGCCAACGACGGCAAAATAGCCTGCTCTTCGCTCACGATCCCCATGCGGATCAAGGTGGCTCCCAGAAGCTGGCCTGTCTTCTTTTGCTCTTCAAGGGCATCCTGCAGCTGTTGGGCCGTGATCACGCCCTTCTTAACAAGCAGTTCTCCTAAAAAAACATACGGCTTAACCATATTTTCACTTTATTAGGGCACAGGAACGGTGGATTCATCTTTGGGTAAGGGATCGTAATACGTTTTGGTGCCTTTATCTGTTGAAGTCGTTTTGAGATATTCTTCAGGGTCGATATGCACATCTCCATTGATGATATGCGGGGTCAAAAAGATAACGATCTCCGTTTTTTGCATATTGCGATCTTCATTGCCAAAAGCCTTGCCAAAAAAAGGAAGGTCACCAAGGACAGGGATTTTGGATTTATTATGAATAAGCTCATCCTTCATAAGACCGCCGATGATGATGGTGACCCCGTCCTTCACACGGACAGTGGTTTGCACTTCAGAGGTGTCCACAATAGGGATCGTATTGCCATTGGAGTCTGTATAGGGTTTGGCCTCCTCGTTTGAAATTTCCGGCTTGATCTTCATCGTGATAAACCCGTCGTCGTGAATGGTGGGGGTCACGTGTAATTTAACGCCGGTATCAATAAAGCTCACCGATTCCGCGGTGACGGGCTCTGTGGTCGTGGATGTAGTCGTACTGGTCGTATACGGAGTGGTCGTCCCGATCAAAATACTGGCTTCCTGATTATTGATCACCGCTAAACGCGGACTGGATAAGATCCGTGATTTACCAAAGGTGTCCAAGGCCTGTAATACGTCATTAAAAGAACCGCTACCCAATGTCCCTATGGATGCACCCCCCACACCGGAAGTTAATCCGCCGGGTATAGGAAAATTACTGTTAATGCTAACGCCCGTTCCTGTACCATTGTTCGTTCTGAGGGTTAATTTTTCCCAATTGATACCCATCTGATATTCATCACCCAGGGTGATCTGAAAGATTTTGGCCTCAATAAATACCTCTTTGTCTTTCTTATCCAGGGCTGTGATCATGGTTCCGATTTCGGCAACTTTAGGAGGGATATCCATGACCACCAAGGTGTTGGAACGGGCATCAAATTCGATGCTGCCGACATCCTTGGTCAGCATGGGTCCAATGGTTTTTGCCAGATCATCGGCTTTCGCATAACTGATATTAAACACCTTTGTTTCACGGGGGATGTCGATCTGGTTTAAGTATTTCATTATATCCATCAATCTTTTGGGGGTATCTTTAATAAACAGCTTGTTGGAAAAACTGTCAAATTTTACACTACCGATCTTGGGACTGACCATCTCCTGTAATTTAGCCACCAAGGCCTCGCCGGAAATATAGCGTAATTTATACACGTCCATTTTGGTCGGGGCATCTATGGTTTTAATATAATCGAGTAATTGATCCATTTTTTGCGGCACATCCTCAATGATGATACTGTTGGACTCATCATCCGCGATCACCTTGCCTCTCTCACTTTTGACCTGATTGAGGATCGCCGCCACATCGGAGGCCTTTGCCGATTGAAGTGAAATAATAGTACTTTCCGTACTCACCCCGAATTTGTGCCCCGTGGTCTGTTCATATTCAGCGCCGGTCATGATCTGGATAACCCCATGACCTTCAATGTACGCCAGGTCGTTGGCCTTTAGAATGATCGTCAAGGCATCATGGACTTCCACATTTTGCAGGAAAATAGTCACCCGCCCCGTTATACTTTTGCCGGCAATGATATTTAATCCTGACTTAAGGGCCAATAATTTCAGGACATCATTGATGTCCATGTCTTTTATTTCAAGGGTATCAAGCACCATTGATTTTTGCACCTGACCCTGGGAAGGATCAGCCGTATCAGGAACATCTGCCGCCAATTGGGCCCAACTGCAGCCGGAAGATACGATGAAGGTCATTGCAAAGAAAACAGCAATGATAAAACCCTTCAGGGCCAAACAACGTCGGAGAGATCTGACTTTATTCATATTTTAATTCTTGTTAACGGGAACAGGGATATCCTGCCCTTGATAATTAATGACCATTTGATCACGGCCAACCTGCACAATTTTAATCCCGGCCTGAGGCGCTCCTTCATCGATGAAATAAGTTTTATTGGCCAGGGTATCCTCGATGATGATTTGGGAAGGATGCGCAATAAGGACACCGACTATTTTCAAATGGTTCGGGAGCTGCCCTTTGGGAGTATTTTCAACAGGGCCTGACGGCGCCTGGGTGGTCATTGAAAAAATATCCCGGGCTTGGGCTCCGGCAGTTGCATCAAAGGGCTTCAGATCAAAGACCGACGAAGACGAAACTAACTCAATCCCTTTTGAGGGAACAATGCTATTATTTTCAGGGATAAAAGTGTCCCGGTTTTTAAAAAGTAAAAATAAAATCACATACGCACAACAAGCTATCGTCACAAAGATAGACAAGCGCTGGACTAAACGTATCATAGGCCACGCAAAAGAGTTTCCCATATTTTTGTTACTTATTATACCTCTTGTAGGTGAATTCAGTAATAAAAGATGAAATTTTTAATGACGCGGCACAGCAACAGTTATTTTATTAGATGCAGGACTTTCCAAACCGCTGGTATTAACAGCGGTAACATAAAAATTATAACTTACCCCATAGCTGACACCCGTAATAGTAACAGCTGTTGTTGCCTGAACACCACCTAATTTAACATAAGAGCCGCTGCCTATTGAATAATAGACATTATTAGATTTTATATTAGGGCTGCTTGACTGCTTCCATTGCAATAAGATCACCGGGCCTCCCCAGGAGCTCGCTGCAGACCCGGCAAGATTAGTCACCGCGGCCACAGCGGTCGGTGCTGTAGGCGTGGCGCTGACCTGTGTAGAATTGGCGCTCTGGCCTGCTGAATTTACGGCGGAGACAACATAAAAATAAGTAGTGCCGTTAGTTACTGAACTATCCGTGTACGTGGTATTTAATATAGAGCTGGCGATAACCGCATATGGTCCGCCATTAACGGCGGATCTTTTGACATCATAAGAAACCGCCCCCAAACTGGCAGCCCATGACAATGACACCTGAGCAGTACCGGCAGCAGCACTTAAACCCGTCGGCACTGGCGGAGGCGTCACTGCCACAGAATTCTTAACCAGATCATTGTATAAATTAAGACCATTAAAAGAGCCCAGGCCCGCGGCATCATTGAAACCCGGCTCCGCTGGATAATAACCGTTATTTCCTGTCGTTATATCGTGAAAATCATTGGCATAACTGCTCGTTTGCGCAAGCTGATAAAGCGCTGAATTAACAGAACCAACAGGTGCGTTTTGCCCCAATCCCTGGTTGACACGTGAAATAAAAGAAGCCCAAATAGGTGCTGATAGGCTGGAGCCATAATAACCCGCCCAAGTCCCATTAATGTAAAAAGCATACGCGGTCGAAGCATCCGCCGTCAGCACAACATCCGGCAGATTACGCTTCGTCGTCGATACCATGGCTGCCTTAAGGGCCTGGGCAGCGAGAGTTGTCTGGTAAGCGGGAATTGACCAATTCGCGCTGACCCCGCCGCCGCCGTAGACAGAAGCTGTTTCACTGCTATACGCCCCGCTGGCATTAGTCGTCAATTTACTGATGCCAACCGCAGTTGCGTAGGGTTGAGAGGCCGGTTCATCTACCGCTAATGTTTTACCGCCGGCATCAAAAGCGCCGTTATCACCCGCGGCCACAAATACAGCCTGTCCCTGGGCTGCCATTTCCTGAAAAATTTGATTATCAAAACTTAAAGTCGGTGAGTCCTGTTCCGGCTCCCCCCAGGAACAACTCACAACTTTTGCTTTATCATCTGAAGCGATCTTTGTCCACTCATCGATCCAAGCCTGAGTTGTATTAGGAGCTTCATATACATAAATATTACTGCTGCCGGGGGCAAACGCGGCTACCAATTCTATATCAAGGGTCACTTCATCGGCCCCGCCGTTACTGCCATAATTCGGTGCTCCGTTAAAGCCGTCAATAAGGACATTATGCAATGGCACATTCGGTACGCTGAATTTCGATTCATAAGCCGTTATGTCCTTGCTTGAATACCCGTCAAGTTCAAAAAGAGCTACGTTTTGGCCCACACCGGTAGACGTAACAGAATTAAGATTATAAGCGGTTTGCACATCTTTCGGAGCTAAGTATCCGCCTGGACCCGAACCAACAGCTTTAGGCAATGCACTTGGATAGGCTTGAAGGTGTTTTGTATATTTAGGAAGATTGTCCAAACCGCTAACTGCTAATATTTTATCAGCTACCGTTGCAGGGATAGTCGGATCTGCATCCGGAGCAAAAAATAACGCACCATCATTCTTTTGATAATTATTAATATGTAAATTAAAAGCTTTCTCAAAGGCGGCCGATGACCCTGTTACATAAAGGACAGCTCCATTCAACGTTTGTCCGGTCACATAAATTCCTTCTTTATTAAGGAATCCCTGAACTTGGGTAACGTCTATAATAGAAGGAGAAAATTGCTGGGCAAACTGAGTAGGTGTTAAGAATTGGTGAAAATTAGGACTTTTAGGATTATAAACATCTTGAAGGAAATTACTTAACTGCGATTGATTCGCTAAAGGCATAATAATCTGGGCATTGAGATACATGCTGGCATGGTTCTTTAAAATAGATGTGGCAAGCTCCAAGGGTTTATGCCCTGTTAATGTCTGACTTCCATCAACATTGTTCCTAACATAGCTATAGGGGGCCGCGAATGAATTGGTCGTCAAGGTCATGCCAAAAGCAGCCAGGAAGACACCTAAAATGATATTAAAACCTGTTTTGTATGAATAATTTCTCTGCATATATCCCCCCCAATAAAAAACCCGAACGTTTCTCCAAAAATATCGAGATGCGTTCGGGTCATAAAATCTAATATAATATCCCCTACAGCAGCTCGACTGCCCTGTCCCATTTTAAGCGGGGTTTAGGCTCGATCCTTTGCGTCACCAGCTTTCGCTGGTTTTGCCACTACAGAATAAGTATGCCACATCAATCTCAATTGTCAAGGCGACCTGACTCAAGGATTAACTAAACACATACGTGAAATTACAATACGGCCTCGCAGGGAACTGGTCATATCGGAATATTTTTCTAAATTAAGCTCATTAATAAAATAGAAATTCGGCTGTTGCTGAAGTAAAAAAAGAAATTGAACTATATCCAGCCATTGCCCGTCAATCTCCAGCTCAACTGCCAAAAACCTGGCCTGCTTTTGAACAACTGACCTTTGAGGCTGAATATTCGCAATGTGAACATTGCTTTCACGGGCAGCTGCTTCGATCTTGGAAATAATAGTCGGCATCTGCGCTTCATCTGAGTCGGCCCCCCCGATCATATTTACCAAATTCTGATACCTGGCCTCAATCAGGGGTTTCTGGGCCGCCATTTGACGGGCTTTCATCAGAAGCTCTTTTTGTGCACGCAGTCTCTCATTGATGTCCACAGCCCCTTCGTGCATTGGCTTGATCACAAATTGATAGGCAATAAAGAAAACAGCCAATACCAAAGTAATGATCAATATTAAAATTTCACGCCGGCTTAGTTTCTTCATCATTTTTGACCGTTCACAGAATTAAACGTAGATGTGATCTTGAAATAATCAACCTCACCTTGCTGGGTAACGCGTTTGTTGACATAATCAAGGCTCACATTAGAAAAACCCGGATCATTGACCATGGCTTTCTGAAACTGATTAATTAAAACAGAGTTTAATGAAACACCCTGAAGCGATAATACATTTCCGTCGCTGATGGCAATATTAACCAGATACACTTGGGACGGCAATAAACGGTAGATGTCACGGGCTAGATCAGAAAAGATCAAGCGGTTCTTGATCATGCCTTCAATATCATTAACTCTCTTCAGTTGACCTTCAACTTGAAGGGCATCACGCTTGGTTTCGCGAAGCTGTTCTTCCAGATGTGCCAACTGGACGTTTTTCCTTAAAAAACCCATGCTTAATGCCAATCCCAAAGAGATCAACGCCAACGTGAGCCATGCGCCTAAACTGATCAACTGGCGCTGATGGATACGTTGTTCTTGGGCCTGTCTTACAGCCCTCGGAGTTAAATCGATGGGAGGCGTTTCAGAACTAAAAGCAATGCCCGCCAAAGATGCCACAGACACCCCGTCTTCCGTCATCGCCTTGGGCCATTGAACGCCCCGGGCCAGCCCCAGGCTCTGTGTTAAAAGGATTTCTTTGATCGTCAGATCATTCTGTGCTTTTGCCATTTCAATCCCAAGCGCATAGGCCCGGTTAGCGGTACTTGCCAAATAAACTGACCCCACGCCTTCAGTTATTTTTTCGCCGCCGATATTATTTTGTGTCAATTCCCATTGCTCTAAAATCTCGTTATACCCATCCCGCTGCATTTGCTCAAAACCGACGGGTATTTCCCTGGAGGTCAACCAATAGCCTTTATAACATAAACAAACCTCGCTATGATGAACGTCCAAATCAAAAATAGCTCCCGGCTTATCGGATAGATCAGGTTGCTGGCGGTACAATAACCACAAACCAATGGATGAGATCGAAATAGTATGGACGGGGATTCTTGAATCTGAAAAAATCTTCCAATAACGCATTGCGATCTCTTGGGGGATGATGACCACAGCGACTTTTGAATAACCATCTGCTGTTTTAGTCAATGTCTGGAAATCAATTTCGACTTCTTCACGGGCATAAGGGATCTTCCCTCCCACCTGCAAATCGATCATGGAACGGATCTCATCTTGCTTTTGAGAGGGAAAAACCATACTGCGTAATATAGCTGAAGAACGCGGGATCAGAATAGTCACCCGGCTTTCAGCAAAATTCAATTTTCGCTGTTTAATAAACGTACTCAAGGATTGGCTGATCTGGGCATCGCTTTGACTGCCAGTATTGATCACATCCACGCCGGTCACCAGCTTTTTTTGAGTGCCGGATACTTGAAGGAATTTGATCATTCCCTCACTGATATGGAATACCACATTTGACTTCATTTAGTCCCTTTGCCAGGAGACGATCTCGCCTGGGGATCCTTGCGGATGATGAATAACTACATCTAAAACCGTACGTGTACCACTGTCACTATCGACGCCAACCACCCGTGCTCGATAATAACTGGAAATGCCTTCCTGTAACACCGCCGGCCAATTAGGGTCATTAACACTGGCAATGGATCCTACCCCGTCATCCGACGTAAAAGATTGCCCGTCGGCACCGTCACGGATCGTATACGCCTGGGATATGATATCCGCCGGGTTGATAGACGGATTAAGACGGGCTGTAGCATAAGCCACGGCCTGGATCACATCATCATTGGCCGTATCCGTATTGATCCATAATCCATTTTGACTGTCCCCATAAACCGTCACATCATCCTTGATTTTATCAAAAATGGCCCCTGTCATGCCATCAACTTCTAATAATTCTAAAATATTCTCATAGGGCTTGTTCTTGGGTTTTAATACCGAATCATTCAAATTCATGAATGAATTGTTACTGCTCACTGTCGCGTTGATGCCGGTATAATTGACGATCGCCAGCGCCAAGCTATCCCCCAGGGACTGTGACAAACCTTTAAGCTGCAAAAGAGCGCTTAAAATCTGATAATTGGTGACACTAACCGCGTTGATGTTGATGCGGCCTTCCTCATCCCTCATCCCATATTCTAAATGGGGCTCATTGTCCCCCGTGTTAAAATCCCTCGCCGGCCACTGGACGATGGCATATGCATTCTGACCTGTTTCGATATGTGAAAAAATATCTTCCGGGGTTTTAGTTGGATCAATGCTGATCCCCGTCGAATACAAGGTATCTTTAGTTGAAGGCGATCTCTGCAAAAGATCAAGTATCGTGTTGAGACCCGCGCGCGCAGCCGCGTAGCTGCGCAATTTCCCCTGATACGTTTCTAATAAAGACACTTCCAGTGATGAACGTCTGCCTAATCCCCACGCGATCAGCGACAAAACCAATACTACCCACAACGCAATGATTAAAACAACCCCTCTATTGTTGTTCATGATAATAACTCACCACTGGGGCCAGGAATATGTCCCGTTTGAACATAAGGCCTTCCTGGGGCTTTTGTGTATCGTACAAAATAAAACTGCAGGAGACCGCCATGGGAAGCCCCTTATCGTCCCAGGAATCTTTGTAAACAATTGCCTTGGATCCGCCCGTATGTAAATCTTTCATAAATGGAGCATACTGGCAATTGAAACTTTCTTTTTTTAATCCGGCAGCCACTATTTGAACGGATGTGTCATTGGTCCCTTCGTTCAGCCAATCGCTCAAGCTGCTTTCCTGTCGCAACAAGAATTCAACAGGTAAAGATTCCCTTGAATTGATCATTGACGGGTTGGTGACGCGTCCGATCATTCTTTTAGCAACCGTCCCGGCGTCAAACAACCCGCTATAATAACGCACCCGTTTAATACCCCTCGGTGTTTGTGTCAAAAATGAAAATTCGTCTTTCTGACCGTCAAAAATAACAGCATCACGATAACTGGCGGAAAAATCAAGATTGACGGCATTTTCCAGATCATGGGTCAGTCCCAGATCTGCCATAAGCAATTCCATATAACTATCATGGACATGCCGCAATTTATCATCCAGCTTCATTGCTGACCAAAACATGTTATAAATACTTGTGCCGATGATGGCAGCAATAGCCAACCCTAATAGTAGTTCAACAAGAGTAAATCCTTTAGGTCTCATTAGGATCATAGATGATCGTTGTCACATTTAAATGACCTTGGATTTTACCAACAGGCCAATTCAGCAGGAGTCCGATCTTCTTTAAATGATTGTTAATGGTGTCTTTCCGGGCACTGACAGTAAATTTATCATAAGGTTCATCCAAAGGCTGCGGATAAGAATCCAGCTGGTCCTCAGAGGCATTGGTAGCATATAAAAGCCCTAATCTGTTCTCCATCACGATCAACGACCTGGTCGCTTCCTGAAAACGCATACCTGTACGGAAATTCGTCAGCAAAGCTTGAGCAATAAAAGTAAGGCAAATACTGACGATCACAACCGTCAGGATAGCTTCCAGCAGCATAAAACCAGAACGCAATTTACTCATCATTTACTTTTGTCATCATCCCACGCACTTCGGTTGAGGACAACACCGTTTTTTGCTCAAGAGAATTTAATTGAATGGTTGCCGGATCTATAGTACCGTCGGGATAAAACTGAATAAGGTCAGTATCCCCTGTCCTATTGAAGCCGTAAGACTGCCTCATGACAAGGTGAATAGCACTGGGGATCATATGCATCCGGCCAAGAGATCCCCTGACAGGCTCAAAACTAATTTGACCATCTGCATCCTCAGTATTTGCTGTCCCTTCGTCTTGCCCAGAGGCCTTGGCGCGCACCAAATTATAAAAACGACGATCAGCGGAAAAAGACAGGGCATAAATACGTTCCTGCCCTATGGCCATGGCCTGGGCCCACCGGCTCACACTAAGCAGATCATCGGTCGATTTATTTAACTCAAAACGTGAATATCCTTTTGAAAAATTTGGGCTCGCCAGGGCTACAATAATCCCGATAATGATGACAGCTAACATTATTTCAATGAAAGTAAATGCGTTATTTGCTTTCATTTTCCCAATTAGTGACATTATCGCTGCCCTCTACGCCACTGGCTCCTAATGATGAAAGGTCATAGCTTTCAGGATTATGGGTGCCGGGAGATACATAAACATAATCTCGGCCCCAGGGATCTTTAGGGATTTTCTTTTTCTTTAAGTAAGGACCGTTCCATTGCGCTGGAACCGGACTTGCGGTCGGTGCTGCTATCAGGGCGCTTAGTCCCTGCTCGGTGGTGGGATACTGTCCGACATCCATACGGTACAGGTCCAGGGCTGTGCTCAAATTTGACTCAATATCCGTACGGGCCGCTGTTTTGCGTGCCTGCTCGCTGCGTCCGGCAATATTGGGCACGATCATGGCCACCAAGATTCCAATGATGATCACCACCAGCATAATTTCAATTAAAGTAAAACCATATTTCTTATGTTGAGACATAAAAATCTCCTGTTTGGATCAATTGATAATCATATTCATTTGAAACATCGGTAAAAGCATTGCCACGATCATAAATCCCACAACCCCTACCACTGCCACCAGTACTGCCGGCCCTAATATGGTCACAAAAGTTTGGGCCAATTCCTGGCTGGAACGTTCACAATTGGCAGCTAATTTGTACAACCCCTTTTCCAGTTTACCACTTTCCTGGCCAACAGCAATTAAATCAACTGCCATTTCCGGAAAAAGTGCGCTAGCCTTAATGGCCTGCGTCAGGCTCATCCCAGACTTGACCTTAAAAGCTATTTTTCTTACCTCTGCTTGTAATGCGCTATTATCAACGACCAAGGTCACTGATTCAAGGGCGGTTACAATAGGCACTCCGCTTTCTAATAACATCCCCAGTGTCCTGGCAAACCGGCTTAATTGGGTATTTTCAATAAATGATCTCAACAGCGGTATTTTCAAAGAAATGCTATCGATCGCAGCTTTGCCGTTCTCCGTACTCAAATAAGAACGGGCCCAAAGAACAGCAGCAGTGATAACAGCTGCCATCAGCCACCAAAAATGCTCAAATATTTGACTGACCGCCACGACTATCCGGGTCGCCAGGGGAAGCTCGGCATCAAAATCTTCAAACATCAAAGTCAGACGGGGAAGGACAAAAGAAAGCAGAACAAAAAGCGTTAAAAGCCCAACCAAGAAAATGATCGCAGGATATAATAAGCTCGATTTTGCCTTTGACTGCATTTGCATATCGCTTTCTAAAAATTGTGCCAATCGATTTAATACCAGCGGCAATTGACCGCTGGCCTCAGCGGCCTTCACTGTATGAATATACAGCGGTGAGAAGATCTTCGGATATTTTGCTAACGCAAGAGAAAGGCTTCCCCCTTGTTGTAACAAAACAGTCATGGATTCGATAATTTCAACCATTAATGGAAATTGACGCTGACGGGACAATAATTCCATACAACGGGCTAAAGGGATCCCTGCCTCCAGTAAATCTGCCAATTGCCTGGTGAATTGAAATAATGCTGCTTGTGAGACTTTAACGCCTGATCCTGATTTTTTATCATCTACCGGTAAGACAATTTTGAAATACAATTTGACGTCGAGTGGGGTTTTCCCGATCATGGTCAACCGAGTGACAGCGTCGGAAATACTATCCGCTTCAATAATACCGCTGGTCACGTCTAGAGGTCCGCTTTTAGCTTTGTATATAAATTGGGGCATAATAGATGTTCACCTATCTCCCCTGCATTCAAGTGATGAGGAATTTAAGCAAGGTGTCACGGGTGAGAATACCACAGGGCTTTTTATAATCATCCACAATGGGGATACAGCCGAATTTGAATCGAACGGTCGCTTCAACAGCCTCATAAACAGAATTGCCGGGTTTTAAGGTGAACGGCTTAGGGAGCATGACCTTCGAAAGCAAGAATTGATTCAAAGCTTCCTTATCATAATACCAGCTACCGTCTTCCAGACGCCTGGGGGAATGGATTTGGTATAGATCTCGCTGGGTAATAATACCCACGATACTCCCTGTTTCGTTGACCACCGGCAGATGCCTTACATCATATAAAGCGATTTTTTCCTGCACCAGGGCAAAATCATCGGTTTCTTTTACTGTAATAACCGGCGAATCCATAACTTCCCGGATCTTGATGTCGTGTAGATATTGTTTGATATCTGATTTTTTAATTGCCATTTTACCTACTGGGCAGCGGCAGCTGTTGGTGCAGGCACAGCTGGGGCATTTTCAATATTTAAAATTTTCACTTTGAACGTCAAGTCTTTACCGGCCAAAGGATGATTAAAATTCAAAACCACCTTATCACCATCGAGTTTGTAAATGACCGCTGGAAATCTGGATCCATCCGGAGCAGTGGCTTGTAACACCATCCCCACCTTGGGTTCCACCCCTTTAGGTAAAGAAGTCTTGGGGAATTCTTTAAATGCTTTTGGATCTACATCACCATAGGCATCTTTAGCGGCAACATTAATGATTTTTTCTTCATTCACATGCATGCCTTTTAACTGGGCTTCCAAACCCGGGATTATAGCACGGACACCTGCTACATATACTAAAGGCTGCTTGCCTACAGAGGTTTCCACTTCCTTATTATCAACGGTCAGGGTGTAATCTAATGTGACCTTTTTACCAGGCCCCACTGCCGGATCATCCGCGTATGCAGAGAAATTAAACAATCCTACCGCTAATAACATAATACCACCAACTAAGAATTTTTTCATAAACCCCTCACTTATATTTATTAGACCGTTGTTGATATCAATGCTGTGCATTTTAACGCACGATTTCATTTTTGACTATTAAAATCTCTTTTTATACTGTACATAAATTTGAGTTTCGGCTTGTGACTGGGCATCTTCATAGCCTGTGGATGGATAACTGTCCTGGGGCATAACTTCATGCGAGATATTCAGACTCATATGATCACTAAGATCCATCTCTCCATTGATCTTACGGGAATAATAAACGTTCGTTTCTCCCGGAGACACCGGCATCTGGTCCATCTCTGCCCCAATTTTTAAATTATCCGTTAATTTTGTCTTTAGTCCAAGCTGTTGATTTTCATTCATATCCGCCAATGAATAATTAAGGAAATTCTGTGCTAATTCACTCGATGTAACTCCATTAAATGGCGAGGTTGAAGAGGCCCACGCATTACCGGTAAATAATATTCGCAACGCATCCTGAGGTGCCATGGGCGGGTCTGAGCTCACGGTCAATTGCGGCTGCGTCAAATCCCCTTTGATCGCCAAATGAAATTCCATATCCTCCACCTTCGCATCCAAGCCAATATCAAGCGTAGGGTCAAAAACATCCCCCTTAAAGTCAATTTTACTTTTTGATAATTCAAGATCAGTTTTTCGCACATTAACAAGACCGGAATTCAATATCACTTCACCTGTCATTTGTACTTTGTCTTTCAACGGTAAAAAGGTCAAATCTGCTTTGGAAAAAGCATCCGTCAGCCGTATCGACTGAAACCGAATACTTTCCGCCAAGAATGACCCGATAATCCTGGGGGAAGACAAGGGGCCTTGAACGGAAAAATCAACATTGGAAATATAGCCTTGTAAACTTTTTCTGACATCCTCGCCGATCCAAAAACGGCTCGCTTCGTGGATATCCACGGACCTGGCATAAATTTCTCCGTTGATTTGCCCTCCATACACCCTGCCGGTAAACACAACAGGATCACTGCCCGGAATTAAGAGACGGGCATTAAAAATATCCAGGTCAAGATGGCTTAAATCTGTTAATGAAAGGCGCACGTCGATCTCTTGGATACGCAATAAAGCGTTAGGTAAATACGCCAGTCCTATGATACGTATGTCTTTAAGGATAAACCCATCTTGAAGACTGCCTTTGTACTGACCGACATGCATCACCGCCACCGAGGCATACTCTTGTAAAACATAACGCACCAGCATTTTGCCGCCGGAAGGTGAAAGGATCAAATACACAAAACCCATACTGACAAGGATTATGATCGAAAATGCTGTCATGAAAATAGCTGTTATTAATCTTTTAGACCAATGCATAGATTGTGTATTAAAAAGCGTGAACGCCTGACATGATCTCGAGGATACCGCGCCTGACCATCATCACTCCGATGGCGGCCAAAAGCAGCATCATCACCTTGGACAAAGCGCGGGAACCGGCAGACCCCAATAGACGCATTAAGGCGTCAGAAGAGATAAAAACAATACCTACAATGGCTATATTAAGGAATAAAGCTATTAATGTGATCACAAGGCCATGGACGGTCACCAACATCAATGAAATCGTCAAAACAGCAGGTCCCACGATCAGCGGCGTTCCGATAGGAACCGCTCCCAATTCTGTAGCCACACCCCGACGGGTCCTTCCCTGGGCGGTCAGATCCACCATCGCCAGACAGAACAGGATAACCCCACCCGCCACCATAAAATCTCCCATGGTAATGCCTAAAAAATGAAAGACCACCTTCCCCAAAAAAATAAAACCAACAGCCACCAAACTAGCTGTGATTAACGATTGAAAAATAATATCACGTTTTTGAGCAGGGGTCAGTCCCTGGGTCAATGACACAAAAACCGGCAGAATACCGATGGGGTCAACGGTAAAGAACATGGGGATAAAAACCAGCATGATATCATTCAACATGTGGACCAGCGTTGATCAGTTTTTGACCATTGGGCGTATCAGTGAACAGTTTAAAATTCTCAATAAACAGTCCCCCCAGTTTACGCAGTGCGGCATCATACGCGTTTTTATCCGCCCATAAATTCCGAGGATTTAATGTTTTATCATCCACTCCATTGATATGCCGCGGGATCTGAAGATTAAAAACCGGTAAAATATCATACCCACCCTGATCAATGCTACCATCCAAAATGGCATCCACCGCCAAACGATTATCTTTTAAAGGAATACGATGCCCCACCCCATAAGGCCCTTCGATCCATCCGGTATTAAGTAGATACGCTGAGGAATGATGCTCCTGCATTTTTTTAGCCAGGATTTCGGCATACATAGTTGGATGCACCATCAAGAACGCTTTACCGAAACAAGCAGAGAAAGTAGCCTGAGGCTCTTTGACCCCCAACTCAGTACCGGCAACCTTGGCGGTATACCCGCTCAAATAATGATACATAGCCTGTTCCTTGGTCAATTTAGACACTGCCGGAAGCACCCCGTATGCATCGCAAGCTAAAAAAATAATTTTAGTAGGGTGCCCGCCTTTGGAGATAGGCTTGACAATATTCCCAATATGGGCAATTGGATAGGAAACGCGTGTATTTTCTGTTTTTTTCTGAGAGGCAAAATCAATAATGCCTTGATCATTAATATCCACATTTTCCAGCAAAGCATCACGCCTTATCGCGGCATACACTTCCTCTTCACGCTCAAGGGTCAATCCGATACATTTAGCATAACAGCCGCCTTCAAAATTAAATACCCCATCATTGTCCCAGCCATGCTCGTCATCCCCGATAAGGGCGCGCTTGGGGTCAGTTGACAAGGTAGTTTTACCGGTACCGGAAAGACCAAAAAACAACGCCGTATCTTTATTTTTACCCATGTTCGCTGAACAGTGAAAGGACCCAATGCCTTTTAAGGGTAAAAAATAATTCATGATCGAAAAAATACCTTTTTTCATCTCCCCGCCATACCATGTGCCGCCGATGACCGTCATGCGCTCGGTGATGTTAAAGGCCACAAATACTTCTGAACGCAACCCATGCTTGGCAAAATCAGGGCATGTGGTTTTGCAGGCATTAAGGATGGTCCAATCCGGTTTGAAGTTTTTCAATTCGTCGAGTGTGGGCTGAATAAACATATTCTTGAAAAAATGCGCCATCCAGGCAACTTCAGTCACCAAACGCACATTGATCCGGGTATCTTTATTGGCCCCGCAGAACCCATCCATCACATAAAGTTTCTTACCATTTAGTTGATTAACGGATAACTCTTTTAAGTGAGCCCACGTTTCTTGATTGATAGGCTTATTATCTGAGCCGGAAGATTTGCCATCCGCCCACCAGACTGTATTTTTAGTCGACTCATCCATGACAATATATTTATCCTTGGGGGAACGGCCGGTGAACTTCCCTGTATCGACCGCAACAGCCCCTAAAGAGGAGACTATACCTCTCTCATAACCTTGCAGTTGAAGATCCGTTTCATGAGAAAAAAGATCATCAAAAGAAAGGTTATAATAAAGCTGGATAATGTGGTCGATCCCCAAAGTCGTTAAACCCGAAACAACGATTGAATCCTCTGCTATCATATGTACCTCTCAATGCTTTTAAGCAGCGCGTCTGGATTAAAAGGTTTGATCAAATACTCTTTGATGCCTTCCACTTTTACAAGATCATGCAGGCCTTCCCTCATCGTCATTATAATGATCGGCGGATGTTTGCTGACTGCCATTTCTTTTATCGCTAAAACGAATTCATAGCCATCCATATTAGGCATCTGCAGATCAAGGATGATGACGTCAGGCCTCTCATTTAATTGCCCGATCCCTTCTTTTCCATCTCGGGCTACCAAAACTCTAAAACCTTTTGATCTTAGAAAAGCTTCAACAACTTTAATATGCGTCGGATCATCGTCGATGACCAATATTTTCTTCACCGCTGTTCTTTCTTTGGAAATCCATCTTGGGAGGATCGCGGGAGCAACCATCTCAACAACCAGGCGCTTGGCCCCGTCAACCTCAAAACTAAGCTCATATTTTTCCATTGATCCCTGGGGGATCCCAACCCCATCAGGGATGGTATTAATATGGCTCTCAAAATGCGACATCATCACATCTTTATACCCCAAGACAGCCATTTCTCTTTTATATTGCCCTGCAATAAGATTGCCCAGTGTCCCACAACCGTCTTTAACTTCATCCTCTTCGTCGGAATCAATATAAGGATATTGCAGCAAACGTAAAAATTCCGGCAAGAACTTCTGTTCCAAATACACAACCAGAGTGATCAGATATGCCTGCCGCTGGAGGTCTTCTTCATTAGCAGCAAATTCAATAACGGAAAAAACGGTAGTGGAGTTGAATTTTTCCATCGCATCAACGCGCATCCTCTGGACAAATTGGGTAACAAGCCTTTTTTCCAATCTCGGTTCGCTGGAAAAAGTAGTTGCCGACTTCTCATAAAAGATCTTTTTCACGGCCGCAGAAAGGGCCAAAGCCAACGTGAATGCGCTCTCGCCCTCATCTCCTGAAGGACGCAAATGCATCCTGACGCTTTCCTGTCGGACAGCATCTTTAAATATTTTCATGTCCAATGGTTTGGGGTTATCTACCATATAATTCCATTAATATTTACACTGATTCGAAGTGCCGCTTAGAGCTTTTCCAGAAATTTTCCTTGATTGATCAGAAAAGCGGCCTGCCATAAAATTACTATCGCAAGAAGGGCTGTATGGAAGCTAAAAGTTCCTCAGGTTTGTACGGTTTGACTAAATAACCAGCCAATTTTGGATTTACCTGATGAGCCGTGCGCTTATTTTCCTCGGAACCGGAGGCAGTGACCATAATGATAGGGATATTGGACAATTCCGGAATCTTAACCATACCGGCCATTAACTCAATACCGGAAACTTTGGGCATCTGCCAATCTAGCAGCATCACACAAATGTCCCTGTAATTGTTAGCAAGGACTTCCATGGCATGCTCTCCATCTTCAGCCTGAAGGATTTCCTGGGGGATCCCTGACTTCATTAAAAGACGGATCAAAAGTTTACGGTCCAGCAATGAATCATCAACCACAAGGATTTTCATAATACTCCCTAATTACTTGTTCTGCTATTCTGCGATAGGTGGTCCATTTTATGTCCGAGGTTTTAGAATAAAACCGCTGTTATAATTTTTACGGATATCATCTAACATTTTATGCGCTGTTGTCGCATCCATGATCCCGCCAACACGCACCCGGTACCAAAGCCCCTTTTCCCCTAAATCACTGATGATCAAAAATGCTTCATACCCGCTATTCTTTAAGGTCTGCAAAGCTGTTTCAGCCCTGTTTCTATCCTGAAATGAATACACTTGAATGGTAAAACCAGCCTCATGACCATCAACCGGACTGGTAACGATCGCCATGGGAGGCACTGGATCAGCTTTTTTAGGCGGTACTGTTGGGCCGTTTCCCGACTCTGTTTTGGGGCTCTGTTGATGAAAGATATCATTTAATACCACCCCTTGATCATTCTGAGGTTTATTAGGATACAGGCTCACGAAAAGAATGATCCCGCCTGCCGCTATCAAAAGAAAAATCCACCAAGAATTTTTAAATGAATTCGCCATTGAATTCACCCTCCCATAAGACTAATAAAACTACGCCGTACCTCAATGTCAATTGGGGGATACAGCCTACATTATATATTAAATATACGACTTCAAATTTTTTTTATTGTAGCATAGAACATAGAAATATCTCAAGGATTTTGAAGACCTCTATTAGCTAACCTTCCTGCTTGGGATACTGACCGCTCAAGACCCCCTGGATCATATTCTTCACTTCATCAGAAAAATCTTTATCTAAAACCCATTCTAAATATTGAGGGTCCTTTTTGGCAATGACTTTTAAAGGTTCTTTCTTGGCATATTTACCAAAGGTCATATACAAATCCCCATTCCACCAGCGAAACTTGCGGTCATTATCAAAATATTCACTCGTTTGTTTGTAATCAAAATCTTTCAAGCCTTCAATGTCCTCGCGAGGGGCAGCGTAACGTATTAACTGTTCTTCAAGGATGCTCAGGGTAGCCTGAGCATCGGCAGTGGCGGAATGTGCATCTTTAAGGTCCTGCCGGCAGTAAAAAGCGAAAGCTGCTGACAGGTCCCGGCGCTCATGTAAATGATAGACTTTTTGGGCATCATAAACCGTACGGTTAGCATATTCGAATTTAATTCCGGCATCGGAAAACTCCCTGGCTAATAAAGGCAGATCAAACCGTTCCACATTAAAACCACCCAAATCCGCTCCCTCAAGGAAAGCCAGCACCTTGCCGGCAATACTGGTAAAAGACGGGGCCCCTTTGACATCAGCATCGGATATTCCTGTCAATTCCCTCACCACCGCCGGAATAGGCATGCAAGGATTGACCTTAGTGGCATAGATTTCCTGTTTCCCGTCGGGTGTCACTTTGATCATCCCGATCTCAATGATCCTGTCTTTTTCAATCCAAATGCCGGTGGTTTCCAGGTCCAGGACCACCAAGGCTCTAGTCAACTTCATAAGAATCCTTTTCTATTGACCGATCATCACCCGATGTTGAGGGGATTACCGGTCGTGCCTCATTAAACCTAAATCCAGAATTTTCTGAATTAGGTCTTCGTAAACTATTCCCGCCTTGAGTGCGGCCTGGGCTACTTCATCGATCTTGGCGATGCAAGGATTAGCATTGGGTTCAATAATATAAACTTCTCCTGCTTCGGTCACACGAATATCAAAACGGACATAACTGTCCATATCCAGTGCTCGGTAAGCCCGACGGCAGACATCATCGATATTCTTCTGCCAATTTTCGGGCAATTTGGCTACGGCCAGACTTTTGATGCCCCATTTTTTTCGATACGTATCATCCCACTTAGCCTTATAGGTGGCAATGCGGGGCTCTCCTTCAGGCAGACTACCAAAGATCATCTCCCTGGGCGGAAGAACCGTGATCTGCTTGTATCCAAGCACCCCTACATATAATTCACGGCCTTCGATATATTCCTCGGCAATGGCATCCATCTGCATGTTCTCATGGATGAATTTTATCCTTTCACCAAAGGCTTCGGGATTGTCCACGATAGACGCCTGCGAAATCCCGCGGGAAGCTTCTTCACATAGAGGCTTTATCACCGCCGGTAATTTCATTTTGGCGACCAGCCCTACGCGCTTGCCGCGGGAATACGTATGAAAGCGGGAGACCTTGATACGGTGAAAGGTAAAGATCTTCTTACTTAATGCCTTATTATTACAAACAAACATGTTCCCGGAAGACGCACCCGTGTAAGGGATATCCAAAATCTCCAATACCGCAGCCATATTCTTTTCCAACTGGGTCTGATCGTTAAAAACCTCCATCATATTGAAAATAATATCCGGGCGGTTTTCTTTGATCTCCTCGAACAAAGGGGTGATATCATTATAAATACCCAGCAGGGAAACCTCATGCCCCAAACTCAAAAGGGCTTGGCTGACATCTTTCTCGGTGTACATATTATCCGGATCAGAAAATTCTTCCCTGTAATCATAACCGCGCGGCTTCTGATAAGGACTATAAAAAAGCATCAGCACTTTGAGCTTTCGTTTCATTTTCTTTTTCTAGTCCCGCGGAACCAGCCTGTATGAATGTAATTCATGGTGAGGCTCGTCACATAGGTTGATAACTGCATCAGGGCCACCGCCTGTCCCGTCTGAGGCACGATCATATTCAATTGCTTGGCCCTTATGGCAATGTTTTTTAATAAATCACTGATTATATATTTACGCTCTCCTGTACATCGGTCAATACAATTTATGATATTCTTAGAATTCTTTCTTATAAGTTCTTCTGCCGTTATCATTTCCTGCAACCAGGGGAAGCATACCTGAGTTTTCTCAGGTGAGAGATTTCCACCTTTTTTATGACGGCGGTCTTTCTTAAAAGCCCACCATTCTTCGTCAGTCAATGGGGTGAATATTTTCTCCAATTGAACATCATGGAAATCAGGAAACTCCTCCTCGTCATGCCGGTATTTCTTTTTGTAATACTTGTCCAAAGTGATCGTCAAATTCTTATGGTGCCAAAGCTTCTTCCCCCGGGATTTAAGGGGCTTCACTCCTTTGATCGAAGTCATAAGCCCATCGACAAATTGCAATTTTTCCAGGGCTTTCCAGCCCTGATATTTTTCTTGCCAATCAGAGTCAGGAGTCAACCAAACAGCGAAAGTTTCAACAAAATCTTCGTCAGGATGGTACTGGGCATAAAACCCATCGAGATGGCGCACATAACTTTTACTATAGGGTTTAAATTTGTAGGTATTACCGTATTCTTCCTTGGAGGAACCAAATACTTTCTGCCAAGCGCGTTTTTTATGCAGGTCATAGGCATAGGAAAACGCATGGCCCGCCTCATGGCGCAAAAGCTGCATACACCAAAGCTTGCCTTCTCCTTCAGCTTCCAACATCATACGGCGCTCAAGCTTGATCAATGCCGGATGGGCCAGGTAAAAAGGGATGCCTATCGCTACCTCACCCTCAGGGGTCAGCCATTCATCAGCCAAATAACACTCCGGATGAAAAACTAAACCACGGGCATCCAGCTCATCGTATAATTCTTTTACGCATTCCTCAAGCCAGGTGCCTTCTATGCTGATAGGAAGGTCCCCTATACGGGTTTGAAGAAGTTGTTCTTCGGAAAGTAAATTCAGATCAATGTGCTTTGGGGTCATTTGAATGCTGTTCTTCAAGACGCTTAAGCAATCCTTCAGCTTCCTCAATAATATCAGGCTCGACTAATTTCAAGGTTTCCATGTCTTTCTTAAAACTCCTTAAAGCAGCCACCAAACGACGTACGCTTTGTTCATGGCGTGACTCGCGTTCCTGTTCGGGGTCGACCTTCTTGCGCTCTTTGATGATCGCGGTCAAATCCTTCCTGACCAAGGAAGCTTCCTTGCCTTTCTCAAAAATATCTTTGCGCAGTTTAGTGTAATCTTCACGGGTCAATTCCTTACGGTTACGGGCCAAACGTAATACGTCCAAGCCTTCAAAACCGGGGATATTGACCGTTTCTCTGACTTCCGCAAATTCTTTTTTTAAATAAACCGGCTCATCCTGCTCGACGAAGAAATACGTCTTCACCAATTTCAAAGCCAACGGTTTTTTTAAGCCCAACTCACGGACTACATAATCTTCAAATTTTTCAAACCCCCAAGAATGATACAGTTTATCCCGCCAAACGCTATAAAGACCTTGGCCTAACTGCACCCAGGACAATTTAAAATCTTTGGCATGTTGAGCTATATGATTCCTTAAGTCCTCGGATTGTTTTGTAATATTCATCAAAATACCCTTTCTAAGAATAAAACCGGCGCATTGAAAAAACGTATTGTAACACAACTCCAAAAAAAAGGGGACACTTTAAAGTGTCCCCTTTTTTGGGTTTCCCGCTGATGCGGGGATAACATAAAAATCCTTATTTTAAGAACGTCTTCAACTCTTCCCAGGTCTTTTTACCTAAGACTCCGTCAGCTTTAAGGCCATGGCTCTTTTGAAATTCTATGATCGCTTCTTTGGTGCCTGGGCCTATCTTCCCATCTACCTTACCGGTATAAACGCCGGCAGATTTAAGCGCTCTTTGTATTTTTTCAGGACTGACCTTGACCCTGATGATCTGGGCAGCATCTGAACCCTCCTGAGCTTTACCAACATCGGCTTGATCCGTAGAATCTTGAGTAACTACAGCGGCTTGATCAGATTCAGCGGGTTTACCTGCATCTAATTTGCTTGATAGATCCTTGACCTGATATTGTAAATCCACGATCTCCGCATCCTTAGCCTGAAGATTTTTCTCAAGATCAGTGACGCGTGATTCAATTTGTTCATTTTGCGTCTTCATTTGGGTAGACGCGCAACCACTAAAAGCAATCGCCAGGATAAAAACAGATAATAAACGTAAAAACACGGTACCCTCCTAGAATTAATATTTCCGCCAAAGGATGAATTTCCTTCAGTGGACATATTTAATAAGGTGTCTGCCACAAAATGAACAGACCAGCCTGTTGATTGAATTTTTTTATATTTTAGCACAAAGACAGGCTTGTCCATACTAAAGTTATTTATTTTTTTAACAGTGCTGCCAACAACTATTGATTGCCATTTATACAGCACTTAACATTGGCATTTAATGACACATTATCTCATAAAATAAATTCTTTACTTGTTTCTCATGCCAAGCTTTCATATAATATAAAGTCATGTCTACTAAAACTAGCAACGATAAAGAGTCTGTTGGGCTTCCGGTTAATTTTACCGGCATAACTGGCCGCGGGAAAGCTGATCTTCAACTCCCTACTCAAATCGGTCCAAGCAGTTCTCTTAATGAGATCCTGGTCTTCGCGCGCCATGAAGGCGCCAGCGACGTACATTTAGGAGCCTTAAAACCCATTATCTTCCGAAAATTCGGCCAACTTAAAAACATCACAACCGAAGCTCTCGGTTCGGATAAAATAAAACAAATTATAGCTGCTGCCCTGCCTAATGAAATCACCGAGCTCATTGAACAAACCGGAGATGCCGAATACGTACATACGATCAACGGTTACGGCCGCTTTCGCATAGCTATCATGAAACAGCGAAATGGTTGGGACTTGACTGCACGGGCTATCCCCATGGAAATCCCAAAGTTTGAGAATACGAGCATGCCCACCTCCTGCGCTGGTCTGACCAAATGGGCCCAAGGCCTGGTCTTGATCGCCGGGCCGGCGGGCTGTGGCAAAACTACCACCTTGGCAGTTTTAATCGATATGATCAATCAAAGCCGTAATGACCATATCATCAGCATAGAAGAACCCATAGAAATCGTTTATGAACCCAAACTATCCCAGATCACCCAGCGCGAAGTCAATACTCACACGCTTTCTCAGGGTAATGCCTTACGTGCAGCCTTGCGCGAAGACCCGGACATTCTAGTGGTCAGTGAGCTGCGTGATTTAAACACCATTCAATTAGCCATTAGTGCTTCCGAAACCGGCCACTTGGTATTCGGCACCATGAACACGCTTAATGCGGGCCAGACTATTACACGTGTCATTGATTCCTTCCCAGCGGAAGAGCAATCGATCATCCGCAATATGATCTCGGAATCCCTGCGGGGCATTATCTGCCAGCAGTTGATCCCCAAAAAAGACGGTACCGGCATGGTCATGGCCTATGAAGTCTTGATCATAACACCACCTGTGTCAAATTTGATCCGTACAGATAAGAATACCCAGATCAACAATGCCATTACCACTGGTAAGAACAGCGGCATGGTACTCATGGATAATTCTTTAGAAAGTTTAGCCAGAAAAGGTACTATATCAATTGATGAAGCCTGCGACCGGGCAACAAATTCAGCAACCATGAAACTATTGCTCTCTCATTAAAACTATGAATGAAATCGATCAATTATTTAATACATTAATAAGCCAGAATGGTTCAGACCTGCATCTGGAAGAAGGTCAAAAACCCAAGATCCGCACTCAAGGTAAATTGGTGGAAATAGGTTCTGAAATACTCACCCGTGAAAAAATGATCACCTTGCTTTTCCCCATTGCTCTTGAAGAAGATTGGCAAAAATTTGAAACCCGCGGTGACTTGGATTTTGCTTATATTTTTGGACAACAAGCGCGTTTTAGAGCTAATTATTTCCGGCACTTTTTTGGGCTTGGCGCTGTTTTTCGTTTGATTCCTTCCAAGATCCGCTCTCTAGAAGAGTTGGATTTGCCCCCCCGTATAAAAGATTTTGCCAAATGGCGTTCAGGATTAGTCTTGGTCACAGGCCCGACAGGAAGCGGAAAATCAACGACCTTGGCGGCTATTATTGATTACATCAATACCACCCAGACCAAAAAAATTATCACTATTGAAGAGCCGGTGGAGTTCACCCATGTTAATAAACAATCTTTGATCTCCCACCGAGAGGTGGGCAAGGACACCATGACCTTTGCCAGCGGTCTTCGCATTGCTATCAAAAGCGACGCGAATATCATTCTGGTCGGAGAAATGCGCGATAGAGAAACTATTGAACTGGCATTGACGGCCAGCGAAATGGGAATTCTGGTCTTCGGGACACTGCACACCAATTCCGCGGCCAAAACCGTTGACCGTATCATTGATGCCTTCCCGCCGAACCGAAAGAATCAGATCCGAACTATTTTAGCCAATAATCTCAAGGCCATCATTGCCCAACAGCTTGTGCCGAGTACAGACAAAAAACGACGATGGGCTGCCTACGAAATACTCATCCGCACCCAAGCATTGGGAAATATCATACAAGCCGGTGAAACCATGCGATTGACCAGTGAGATCCAAACCAATCGCGGGCTGGGCATGGTACTCATGGATGATTCTTTAATGGAACTGGTGAAGGCTGGAAAAATAACTAAAGAAGAGGCCTTTTTAAAAGCTATTGAAAAATCTAAATTTACTGAAGAAAAACCTGCCCCTCCCGTTACCTGGGAATAGTTAAACTAATTCTTAACAACGATCACTTTTTCAACCGGAAGGATTTTAATTCCTTGGGGTGGAAACCGCCTTTTGATCGCTTCTAAAATATCACATTTCAAGGCCCCGGCAATAAGACTGTCAGCACACCAAATACTTAAGGTCAGCTCAACGCCTGAACCATCCAAACGGGTGACAGGACAGCCGTCAATCTTTTGCGCTTTGGGATTGCTTGCAGCGATCTCAAGAAGAATAGCACGTGCTTGGTCAAGGTCTGAATCGAAGCTTATAACAACATGGACCGAGCAGATGGCCCGTGAATCGTCGCGGGTCAAATTGATCGTGGTTTGGCTGGCCATGATATTATTAGGCACAACCACGCGGCGATTATCATCTGTCTTAATGATCGTATAACCAAGGTTCAAACTCTCGATCACTCCGGTTTCCAGGCCCGTAGGTGCGGCTATTTGCAGGCGATCACCGACATTAAAGGGACGATAAAGAAGCAAAGAGATCCCCGCAATAAGATTCCCCAGGGTATTTTGAGCTGCCAGCCCCGCGACAACTGAGAGCACGCCAACGCTCGCAAGTCCCGCATTTCCCAAATTTGACAAGGCCGGGATAAGATGAGCATAGACGAAAAACGTAACAATATAGACGATAATCTGAGCTAATTGGGATATAAATTTGACCCTGGTCCTGTCAACGTGAAGATGCGAACCGCGGGCAAGCCCTCGTTCGACAGCCAAATGCATCATACGCGTCAAAAGCACAGCGCATACTAAAAGAACAACCGCATAAACAATTGCCCCTTCGAATGTCGCAGGATTGATGATATTAATACTTTCAAATTGAAACGGCATACTTCCGATACCTTTCTTAACCAAAATATTACTATTAAAAACGTTAATATACCATAAATAAAAAGAACAGCCCATAATAGACTGTCCTTTTTAATGGTAACGCATTACTGACTTGGGTAATTCACAAGACATACCTTTACGCCTCCTTATTTGAAACGCAACCGATTTGCCTTTTTATTACCCGGAATATTAGCGTTCAAATAATCCGTAATAACGGCAGTAATATCACCTTGATCAACACCCACCTTCCTGGCGGTATCGATCAGCTCCTGGCAAGTCTCATACTCTTGTGCGATCAGCGCCTCATTTAAATACAACAAAGCGGTCAACTTGAGCAATTGATCCGTGCCTAAAGCCTGTTCTTCATTGACCAGGACATTATTCTCCATATTTCTCACCCCCTTTCATAAGATAATAAAAAAACCACCGATCTTTTTAGGGTCGGTGGTTTTGATTTACTACTAAAGTTATTTAATTAACAACTCAAAACACACCTTTCCCCGCCCGCTTTCTCCAAGAGCAAGAAAGCATCATGCAAGGTACGTAATGTTTTTGAATCATTAATTTCTTCATAGGGATAATATAGCACATCTTCTCGACGATTTCAAATTATTTTTTACTAGCTCTCCGCAATTGGCCGTGTTCATACCAAAAAAAATCTACTGTTTTAGAATGATACATGTCTTTGCGCTGATAGATTTTAAATGGAAGCCCCATTGATTGTATACCATCACATGCTTTCGCATATTCTTGATCTGAAATAATCAGATCACCCGCATTAAGACTCCCCCCGCGGCCTTGGGGAATAAATTTGTATAGATGCCATGCATGAATAAATGGTTGCGGCGAATTAAATTCTTTTATAAACGATGCCAAAGATTGAAGCCCATCTACATTAATCTTGGTAACGATGGTTGAAAGGGTCACACTTTTTTGAACACTGCGCAACTGTTGAAGACAGTCGATGATCAACTGATGATGCCGGTTCTTATAAAGACGCATCTTGTTGTGAACAACGCTCACTGAAGATTCCAAAGGCAATACATAGCGATCAATACTTTTAATATTCTGATAATCTTTGGGAAGCGCAATCGCGTTGGTCCCGATCTGGACTAAAAATCCTAATTGTTTGGCTTCTCGGGTTAACGCCAAAAGATCTCCCGGCCATTCAAAAGGTTCCCCGCCGCCAAAGATGACACTATCGAAATTCTCTTTCTTGAGCGTGCGCAACAATTCAATCGCTTGGATTTGGGTTATAGCATCAAAATTATCTTCGGTAATGCAAAACGTGCAGGTCATGTTGCAGCCTGGATGTAAGAAAATAACAGCTACATTATAAGGATTGATCGTTGGCATAAAAATGAAGATCCTTTGATACTATTTTGCCTTCTTGACCTTCTTTAATTTTCTGATCTTTAATAACGGATCTTCTATTTCTCTCAAGGGGAATTCATATTCCCCTTTTAAGACACAACCAATCCCTCCGGGGAAACATTTTGTTTTTCTCCGCTTACAAGAGTCATCCAATGAGCGTCTATGCTTGCAATCCCACATATTCCCTACAATAATTTAATGGGCAGAAGTTTCTGAAAAATTCTGAAATCACTATCCGTCGTTAAAAACGCACAATTATAATGGGCAATGAGCGCGCAAATCAAGAAATCAATATGCCCCCCATTAATTCCATGCGTTTTACAAATATTAAAATACTCAGCGGCCTTAATATATATTTCTTTTGAAATGATAAGCTCATCAAACGCGGCAAACTTTCTCTCCAAAACCTGAAAATCTTTCTTATTCCTGATCCCTGAAAAAATTTCTTGAAGTATGGGGCCGGTTAAGACAACGCGGCTGTCCTCTATCAAATCCATCAATAATTTCGTTAAACCCGGGTCCGGATTATCAGACCGCAAGACCTTGGACCAAACACAGGTATCTACTAACACTCTCATCGACTACGACCTTTTTTATAATCGTAGTCTTTATCGATGTTGATCTTGCCAAAAGAAGAAAAAATGTCCTGCTGTTTTAATATATTGATATATTTACGTAAAGCTTCTGTAACAGCTTCTCTTTTGGATTTATGGTGCCCTGCTTTCAGGGCCTCATTGATCAAACGGTCATCTAATGCCAAATTGGTGGCCATATTCCCTCCTATCTTTCTTACACATAGTATTACACATATATATGTGTAATTCAAGCCTTTAAGCAATACCCCCTTTTCTTGTCATATCCGGTCAATTTCAAGATCTCGGTCACTTGCCTTCCCTTTTTAGCTTTATTAGTCTTTTGAATAAAAACCAACAAATTCACTGCTTCTGCGATAGCCTCAGGCACGGGAGAAACACCTGCTTCCATGATCAGCTGTTCCAATCTTAAAACTCCACTTTCAGCGGAATTGGCATGAATGGTGCTTACACCACCAGGATGTCCAGTGTTCCAAGCCTTGATTAATGAATGCGCTTCTTTACCGCGCACTTCACCGATAATGATCCTATCGGGTCTCAAACGCATCGAATCAAAGATCAGATCATTCATCGATTTCACAGGTGAGGCCCGCAGCGTCACCAGATCTTTTACATTACACTTTAACTCCTGCGTATCTTCTATAATAATAACCCTATCTTGCGAATGCGTCTTGGCGATACAATCCAAAATCGCATTACAAAATGTTGTTTTGCCCGATTGAGTCCCACCAACAACTAAAATTGATTTTCTTTGCTCAACAGACTCTTTGATGATTGACTCTTGTTCTCTAGTCATGATCTCATCTTTGACATATTCATGCAAAGCAATGACTTGCCCTGCCCTTTTCCTGATCGCAAAAGCTGGATAGGCGACCACCGGCGGAATCAACGCCTGAAACCGGAATAATTTAATATCCTCATTAATCTCAACCCATAATTCACCCGCAATACTCGGATTCATATGGGTAACAACTTCATCAGATACGCTGGCCACCGTATTGATCAAATTCTTGGCTGCTGGGGCTGTCATCCTTCCATATTCGCGCTTCCCCTCATATCCATCAACCCACAAAATACCATCAGGATTAAGCAAAACCTCATAGATTTTCTCATCTGAAAGCGCCGATAAAACTAGCTCTCCCAAATCCTGTTTTAATTTATTTTGAGTACGCGAGTGTTCCCTGAGCATCCTCAATATTCTCCAGGACCATATCCTTCATGACAATAATCTTGAATTTATATCCGGGATCAATGATCAAGGTTGGCTGAACATCCATGTTCTTTTGTAATGTTTGGCCGCTGACATCTGCTAATTTCTGTCCGACGCTTGCCGCAACAGTTTCCCTGGGATCTGTTTCTTGTTCAGCCTTCTGGTTCAAAATATCATAACCCGCGCCCATGAGACTCAATAAAACAGCGTTGCCGTAAATCCGAAAGTAATGATTGTCTACCTTATCATGAAAACCTGTATACCCGGATATATCGACCCCCTGCATTTTCTCAAGGTCTAAACTCTTCCCATCCGGGAATATGATCCTGTTCCATACAACCTGTACACGCTGCTGGCCAAAAGATAAACTACTGTTATATTCTCCGACAAGTTTGGCCCCTTGCGGGATCAAAAGATAATTTCCTGTGACCGTGTCATACACATTTCCCGTAACTTGGGCGTTTACACTCCCCGGTAAATCTGAATTGATCCCTGTTATCAAAGCCGCAGAGATATAACTTCCTGCCTTAACTTCAAAGGAAGAGCGGGGTTTCTTTTTATAATTCTCCAAATAATCATCATCCGCTTCAGTCTTTCTTAAGAATGCCTGCTTGCCATCTTGATTATTTATATCCCCCACCAACCCGCTCACAATTGATCCCAGCGCTGGAAGTTTAGCACTTGCGGCTGATTTCACAACATCCATTAAATCAGTCAAACCATTTGTTAGATCATCTTTACTTGATTTTTTCCCTTGAAGCACCACCGGAGCGCCTGGCGGAGACGGAATGTCAATACTCAAAGGAGATCTCATTGCTTCCATTTCAAGCTTTTTCTCATCTAATCTGTTTTTGTCATCGATCTTTTTGATTTCCAATTCAGTTGAATATTCATCTTCAATTTCCTGCTTTTTTAGATCAATATCCTGGCTTGAAATAATCTTGGCCTCGATCTCCTGGGCTGTTGGCTTATGAAGGACTGATTCACTACTGTTAATCCTTATATTCCTGAATTTTTCATCATTAAACCAAGATGCTTCCAGTGTTTTTTGAGAAATATCAATGGATTGCCTTGGTTTGCCCTGAACACTCGCTGCTTTTTGATTCGTTTGAGTTTTATACATAAATACACCTATAGTCAACACAAGAACTACAATCCCAATTAATAATGGCAACCGATTAGTTTGAATGATTTTTTGCGGAACTTGATTAAACATATAATTTCCCCTGCATAATATTGATATTTAATCAATATGATTTGTATCAAAAAACCCTCTTCAACGCCGAATAAGGGTTAGTCCCAATATATTTATATCATTTCATAATTTTTATTGTGCTTTAAAGCCTTATCAAACGTATAGGTTCTTAATTTACGTTCTCCGGCAATCTCTCCAAAAAGAGCGTCATTAAAACTAAATCCTTTGGCGCTTTTGGCAAGCGCTAAGTGAATGGCCATTTCATGCTCAAAGGAGAATTGTTCAACCTTAAGGCTGTCTTCAACTGCGCCTAAAGCCTTTTCTTTTGAAAATGCGTAAACCTTCGTTAATACATAATAGGTTTCCAGGATAACGCCATAAGGGATGAAAATCTCTTTAGAACCATACCTCTTGACCAAACCCTTGGCCTTAGACGACATCTCTTCATTGTCGCCGGTAATGATCCGAACCAATACATTCGTGTCTATGGAAATTTTCATCCTTTTTTCCTTGCAACCCAGGCTGCCTGCCGGGCATTATGGATTTGTTCAAGGGTAGCTTTTTTTGAAGATACGCCACGGTATCTTGTTGACAGATCATCGACAGAGAATTTAGAACGGGCGGTCAATTCGATATGCCCATTCCTTTCTTGGAAGATGACACGATCCCCAGGGGTTAGCCCGATATATTCAAGGACCTTGACCGGTAAAGTAATTTGCCTTTTGGATGTTAATTTTGATTCAGAAAAGACCATATCCCCACCTCCTTGTTCTATAACAAGGATATCATAATATTTGCAAAAATCAACTCCATTGCTAGTGATCAGATAAAAACAAAAAAACATTACACCTTTGTTAGTTTGATAATTTGTTTGTATTTATCGGTACCTAATACCAATATCCCCTGGTCAAAAATCGTATCGATCACATAATATGGTTTGAAATAGCGGTAATTCACCACCTCTGTCTGGCCGCTGTGGTCGATCGTCATAAAAATCGGTAGTTGAGAACGGTCCACGCGCTCCGACATTTTGATAAACACTTTGTTCCCGTCTTCAAAAACACAGCTCGGATACCAGCTGAGATTTTGATCACCCCTTATCCGATAATTATACTTAATGCTCTCTATATTTATTCTTGGTTGTTTGCTGTCATTATTCTCAATCTTATCCGGAGGCAATCCCACATTGATAGCGTCTGCTTTGTCCTGAGGATAATAAAAACCGATACGCGGCATATAATCACCTGAATCCACCGATTGTATGGTGATATCGTAATCTCTTTTGTCGGTAATGATAGACAGGCTTGTTTGCAAACCTCCCATAAAAGGTTTGATCAAGACCACCGGCGTATAATTGGATTTATCTCCGATGTAATTGGGTAAAATATTCCATCGGGCCGTGTCCCCTGCTGCGGCACTCATTATTTTCTCACCTTCCTGCAAAACTATTTTGCTATACATCATTTTCTTGGCTGTTAAATTAACCTGTGCCAGCCCATAGGGGAATAATACTGTCCCATCAGGCCTTGTGATCACATCCGCCTGGCCGTTATTGATGTATTTGTCTGTCTGTTTATCAATTTCCATTTTGTTTGTCAGCACCTGCAACCTTCTTTTATCAGACAGGCTGATATCCTCAAAGCCTATGCCGTTACTATCTGCTGAGCTTATCTGAGGATCTTGGCTAGTTATCGGTATTTGGATCAAAGGCTGTTCAATTCTTAGATCAGATTTCCCCAGATCACTGGCACATCCGCTTAAAAAAAGGCCCATGAATATTAAAGAAAAAATCGAATTTCTCATATTGGCTCCTGTTACATTAATTTTGACCACGACAACGATGTTACATATAAACCAAATGGATTTAATGGGTCTTCTCTGTATTGATCCTCACTGGAATGCGAGATTTGAATGACAGAAACCAAAGCTTTGTAATGTGTCTCACCCAAAACCTGATTATCATAATTTCTCTCAATTTCCCGCCACTCTACCGAATAGGTGTTTTCAGCTTCTTTTAAGAAAATCAACAATTCAATATGACGTGTGCCTTTATTTTGCGCATAATCAAAAGGGTTGTTTTCCTTGTAATAAGCATCCAAGAAATTACTTTGTACGGATTTAATGGATTCCTGATAAACTTGAGCTAAATCTTTTCTCAAAGCTTCCGGGTCTGATATGACGGATCGGGCCAAATCAATATATTGATACACAAAAGCTTTAATGATCCGTTCATCATTGAGCGGCAATTCTTTGGCTTCATTTGTCGCCAGTGCCCTGCCTAAATTATCCACCTCGACTATATACGGAATTATATGGGCCTTTTTAATTGTAAAAATATTGCTCGTAATACTAATGATCAAGGCTATCCCCAAAATAAAAGCTAGGTTCTGCCAATTTCTCTTTGACGCATTGATATTATGCGTAATCTCATCGTATTCGTTCCTGGCCTTAATATAGGGATCAGTAAATTTAGAATTCATATCGAGAAATCAATCTTGTCATCGTTAGGATCATTTTTAACGTCCTCATTAGCACCTTCTGATGATTTTGGCATTTTACTTAAAATATTTTTACCTATTTTACCGGCTTTGGTGTCATCAACTTTTCTGTCCCACGCTTCTTGCTTCACTTCCTTGTTGGCTTCTCCCAAAGTTTTGATCGCCTCCCATCCTGTATTCAACAGGTCTTCCTTTTTACCCTGGCTCTGTAATGTAGTTTTTGCCAGTTGACCTGCCGCGCTTACCGCTCTGGTCATGCCTTCTATGCCGGCTGACATACCTGTTGCCATAGCTGGTATTTTTGCTATTCCTTTTACGGCGCCACTAACAGATGATGTAGAATCAAAGCCTATGGGTAATCTTCCTGTTAACCACGAAACTGCCTGATCAGGAATCTTTGTACATAACTTGTAATAAACGAAGGCGGATAACCCTACCGCAATGTCATAATCTAAAACTTGGTTCCATGGTGCATTAGTCACGACTTGTGACCAACCTTGCGTCAATCCAACACCAAGACCCACTAATATATAAATAAAAATCATTTTGATGCCGATATGAAAAAAGGTATGCACGTACCTTTCAGCGTAATCCCTGGTCCATTCCAACCCGGAAAAGGCCAATAAAAAAATCCCGCCAGCCAGTATAATTTGACTGCCAATTTGAACTAAGATCAATTCCAAACCGATTGATGCAAAACAAAACAGGATACATGCTGCCGTTAAAATCGAAACTAACGGATATAGGATATTTCTAAATAAATTCAATGTGATATTACTGCCCAGGATCTTTAATGATAAGCCTATTCCAATATGAAAAATATTGGTTGGGGTGATATCTACCGCAGTCCCGGCAGCCTTGGCCCCTAAATAATTCCCAATTTGTTGGATGGAAGTGTAAACAAAAGAATAAATACCGGAAAAATTAACTATAAAGACATAGAAGAAATTAAGATAGACAAGACACTTGATCAAATCTAAATGAGCATCAACCATATCAACATTCCTTTTCAACAGATGATTAATGCCTAGCATACCTACAGAGATCAAGACAACAGCATTAAATAGTTCACGACCAAGCGCAATACTACCTACCTGAATATTGGCTATGCCGCCTGAATATTGATTTATAAGCTGATTTATAATGTCAACTGTCATTGGCTTGTGTTCCCCTGCCCGATAATACTGCTGCCATCATCAGCGGCATTAAAGATTTGCTTCATTTTATCGTCTTCGTCCTTTTCTTCCTGGATCTGTTTGCTCATCATCGCGGCTTGCATGGAAATTTGTTCGCTTAATAATTCCTGGGTAGATTGCGTTTGCGTGATGTTTTGTGCAGCTAATTCATTGGAAGCTTGCAAGGCCTGAGTCTGACCTACTGCCTGATTATTCTTGTCCATCAGTGCATTGACAGAAACTATCTGCTGTTGGTAAGACTGCCTTAATTGCTGCACCCTGTTTAAAGCATTCTGCAAAATCGTTAACGCCTGTTGGTCCGCCAATTCTTCCTGATCGGTCATACTTCCGTTAACCGGAAAACTAGCTATTTCCTGCTGCATTTGGGTCAATAGGCCCTGGGTTTGACTCGACAAAGCCGTTCCTTGATTAGTAATATCCGTCAAATTGTTCCTAAGCGTATCCACGTCGCTGAAATTATTCTGATAATTCGCGACTGATTTAAGTTCTTCCACCTGATTTTTGATCATCTCTATCTGATTCTCCAGACTTTGCAGCTGGCGTAGATTTTCTGTAATGAGTTCAATATTGTTCAAAAGCTGAGTATGTTCTGTAGCTATGTCTTGGGCCCTGAGCGGCAAAGGGGAAATAATAAAAATAATTATCAAATATAGAATTAATTTCATCTTTGCCTCCTCAACTCCAGCCATTCCTGAGCCTGGGCTCTCATCCCTCTATTTTCCAGCCATTGGGCAATCCAAAATTCACCATAATTATTTTTATATTCTTTAACCCTTCGTCTATCCTGTGGTGTTATGCCTGCCCCGTAAAAAGCCAGCTCCAATTTCTCTAGCCCCAAATCAATTAAACGGTTACCCACATCACGAGCAATCACGTAATAATGCTTTTTACGGACAGCCTCACTGATAATCTCGATCTGACGTGAATTAAGACCAAGCGCCTGATAAAAGGCCTTATTATCTGCTTCTCTAGCTGCCGGATTAGGCAAAAAGATCTTAGTCATGCATGACTCATTAATAAAACTGACATAGGGCGAATTAACAATATCCGAAAGACTTTGAGTGGCTAAAAGTACAGCGGCATTATTTTTTCTGACAGTCCTTAAAAATTCTATCCAATAGGTCATAAACGTCTCATGCAGCATGATCAACCAACCCTCATCAATAATTATAAAGGTAGGCCGCCCGTCTAACGAGCATTGGATTTTATGGAATAAATAAAGCAAAACAGGGGTACTTAATCTATTGTCTAACCCCATCAAGTTTGAAATCTCAAAGGTCTGGAATTTACCATTTTTAAACCCGTCTTTTTTAGCATCTAACAAAGATGACATATAGCCCTCTTTGATCTGTACAAAAGGTTTTATAGCTTCCTTGATCTCATCATTCTGAAGATTCAAATAGAAATCCGACAGGGTCTTGGATGAAGATTTACTGGTATCGCGTATGGCCATCTCAATGGCAGCGCGGATGGATGGATTCATAACTACCCCCTGCAAAACGACAATCCGTTCGATCCAACCGCAAGCCCATTTCTGTTCGTTTAAATCTTCTAAATTACTTAATGGACAAAATGCCAAATCGTCATCTTCGCCTAAAATATCGTAAAACTCCCCATCAACGGCATGAGTCAATACATATTGGCTGTAGCCCTTATCAAAAATAAAAATTTGGGCCCCTTCATAACGCAAAGCTGAATTAGCAATGTGAGACAATAAAACTGATTTACCGGCTCCGGTGGGCCCAAGGATCAAGGTATGTCCCACATCTCCCACATGGATATTAAATCTAAAAGGAGTAGTCCCACGGGTTGCCGCGTAAAAAAGCGGCGGAGAATCTTTAGGATAAAAAGGACAGGGATTATATAACGCCCCGGTCCAAACGTCAGTCAAGGAGATCATATTCGCCAAATTTTGAGTACTGATAAAAGGTTTACGGATATTTTTTAAAGCTTCGCCCGGCAAACTACCCAAAAAGGCCTCTATCGAGTTCATCTTCTCTATAATAGAGGGGAACCAATTATTATTTAACAGGTCCCTGATGTATTCCATCTTCCTCTTACATTCGTCTTTATCACTATCCAAAACTATCACCACAAAGGTAGCATACCCATAATTAAGCTGCCCTAACTCGATGGCTTCCTGAGCTGCTTTAGTTTCTTCGATTTTCGTTAACACGGAGCGGTTAGCCGCATCAGGATTTAAGCGCGGGTCACGACCAAAGGCCCCCATAATCATCTGTCCGATGGAATATTTCATTCCTAAATATTTACCTTGGTATTCTTCAACGATCCCTAAAGCATCAATGGGATCATAAAAAAGAAATCGAGAGGAGAACCTGTATTCAAACGGCAAGGTGGAAAGAATATTCAGTATCCCGGAATAACTTTCATAAGGGAATTGAGTCAAGGTAATGACCCCGATATAATTATCATCGATCTTAGGGTCATGCCCGCCGATGAATTCATGTGCTCCCAAATAATGGTTCAAATAACAAGGAGGCTTAGGGACAGGGACTTCTGACTTTCCCCCACAAATGCAGCGATGCAGAAAGGTCATCATTTCAGAAGAACTCATGCGTTTAATGTGTATCTTATTTGATATATTCCCCTGAAATTCACCCAACTTCTGGTTAAAGATATCAATGATAAAATCAATTTTTGGAGCTTCATCTTTTTGGGAATTCTGGATAAAAAAATTATTAACGGATTTATTCTCAACTACTGATGGCAGATAACAGAAACTGATCGTATAAATGTTCTCAAAATGGTCTCCCTCTTTTTCATAACGTTCGCGCCTGTGCTTTTCAATTAATATGGAAGTCGCATTATTAAAATGATGTGCTTTTGGGTAGTCAATGGCGGTTACTCTAATTAGATCAACGTGCACAGACCAGCCATTGCCAAAATTATGAAAAGTAGACTGGATTTGGGAAGATAATTGATCCTCTTCCAGTCCCAAGGATGAGTCCATGTCCGGGCCGCAATAATAAAAACACCCCAGGAGGCTGCCATCACGATTAAATAAAACACCTTCACCTATAAATTCAAAATAGTTGATCAACGATGGAAATCCTACGGGTCCATCTGTGAATTCTTTGACAGGGAACATATCAAATCTTTCTGCTACGTTTTAAAATACATTGGGGAGTATTTATTCTTTCCCGGGCATTATAAAAATCCCCGTATAAAAGAGACCTTAAAAACACTTTTGTGGCCCATGGATCAGCTTTGGCCGTCAATTTGCTGACAATCAGCCCAATACACCAAATTAATAATGCCAAAATGACCGAAGCTAAGTCCCTACCGGCTGTACAAAGACTTAATGATAAGCAAGCTAAAAATATAATGTTCTCCCGCTCTCCCCCTAATAACAAGATCGGCCTGGTCAAACTCTGTAATAAAGGCGCACTTCTTTTTTGATTGATCATTTTTTACATTTGCACTGAAAACATCGCTGCATTGACTAATAATGAGGAAGCAAAGAATACAATGCCTCCCACGGCTATAATATTTGTAAGTTGATGAAGACCATCACCAATACCTTTCCCAAAAGCATTCACGATTCCCCAGAAGCCGATCGCGATCAAAAGGATCGATGTTGGCAATATCCCAGTGGTTAGGTCTTTGGCAATTTGATAGAGTTGGTTTGACATTATAAGAATCTGTGAAGAAGTTGTCGCAGATGCATTACCTACAAACAAAATCATTAGCCCAGATAAAACTAAAAAAACTTTAACATTTTTCATACCATTGTCTCCCCAGAGGTGATGTTTTAACTTTGTCGAATCATAACACTATATTGATTATTTGTCAATTAATAAAGCAAATAGTTTGTAAAAATATTGTAAAAATGTCAAATAATCAAATTTTATAATTCTTAGTCACGTCAACGGCAGGAACGAATCTGAGGCTTGGGGCCCAGCGCATGGGGAAACTTAGATGGGTTTTCTTGAAACTTGTTGCATAAATAGGATGTTTCGAATCTGTTTGGGAGGCTTTCTTAGTAAACCAGGTGTGGTCTAAGGGCATTGCTTCGGCAGCTCCGATATAGTACCACTGCCCATCCCAAATTTCCACCCAGGTATGATTGCCGCTTTCATCAGGCCACATCGCTATGGCCGCGATCCTGGCCGGAATACCGACAGAACGCAAGGCATCCGTCAATAGGATAGAGAGCCCGGTGCAGGAAGCATAATGGGCCTCTGTCGATTCGTAGGGGCCTTGATCCGGCTTAGGCCGTTTATCTGCGCTATAAGAAACCTGCAGGGTATCAAAAACATACTTGTTTAATGCTTCGACCGTCTGATCTATTGTTTTACTTGTCTTGGCAATATTAATGAAGCGCTGGTGAAAATCCTCCCGCCAGCTATCGCGGCGCTCATTAAGAGAAGCATAAGGCAGAATATTATTAAGGAAGATCTCTTTGGGAATATCCTTCCCCCAAGGGATTTCACTCATTACTTGATAGGCCAGCGTATCATTCTCTAATAAAAAGCTCGCCCTTAAAGCTACTAAATCACGACTCGGCATGTTCGCAACCAAAAATGCCAACCCTTCACGCTCTTGGGGGCTTGTACTCTCTATTGCCTTAATAAATTCCCAACCATTCCTGCCGGATTTCCTAAGGGATAATAAAACGTCTTTCTGATATTCGATGGGGACTAAATTAACAGCATTTTTGATCTTCTCAAACGGCGGACGGAACATCTTTTGATCAGCCCTTGCGAAAGGGATCAGTATCAAAAGAAATAGGATAAATATAAATTTATTAAGAAATATCACAGAGCTTTTTTGAGTTCTTCGATCACATGGGTATTGAGATCAAAAGATTTGGTTCGCCAGGAGCTTGTCATATCTTCTTTGTATTTAGGCCAGCAATCCGCCCAGCAGTGCCATCCAGGTTTTACTGCAGGTCTGTTCACCCAGGGACTGTTAGGACGATAACCATAAACACCATCCGGATGTAGATAATTCTTAACCGCCTTATATGTCCAGTAACTCCAATGAAAGCCAAGATCATTAAAACATTTAAGAACATCTTTCAAGTACAAGTGTTCGTTATAAAAACCCTGGCGGTAATTGACTCCAAATTCGCCCACATGCACAGGCCGTTTTTTCTTTTGGGCAAAACGAAAATACCCGTCCATCCGACGACTGATAATATCTTTAGTACAACCATCCCAAGGATAACGCAAGAATGGCACCAAATTAAAAGTGAATTCCGGGGGTTCATAAAAATGGATGCTGTATACCCAATTATCATCCTTAAAATCATCTAAAACATCGATCTGCTGCGCCCAATGTTTGCCTTCAATAAACAGGATATGATTTTGATCAACACGACGTATCGCTTTGATCGTTTCGCGATAAAATTCATTTAACAAATCCGCATCCTGCAATACCGCTTCATTCAACACATCGTAACCGGCAATGATCGTCTCATCTTTATAACGGTCAGCCAATTTTTGCCATAGATCATACGTTTTATGACGATTGGTTTTCTTCGTCCATAATTCCGCTTTCCCCAGGCTGTCAGAGTGCCAATCATGGTTTTGTGCACCTGGTGCAGCGTGCAAATCCAGAATTAAATAAACTTTGTGTTGCCGGGCCCAGGCGATGGCCCGATCCAAATAGGAGATCATATGAACATCAGCCCCTACTTTATAATGAAAAGGCAAACGAATGCAATTCATGCCCCAGCTTGCCACCTGCTTAAAATCCGCTTCAGTAATAAAATTATCCCTGAATCTTCCCATCAGCTCACTCAAAGCTTGGCCCCCGTGTTGTTGGGTGAATTCTTTCTCGAAAACCCGCTGCGGCAAATTAGGCGCATACACAAAATAAGCTTCCATCATCAACCAACCGCCAAAATTTACCCCTTTAAGATGTGCTGTCTTGCCTTGAGCATCAACGATCAAAGCTTTGTCTCTTTTCAAAAACCCTTTGTTCATATCAATTCCTTATTTTTTAAAATTCTTATAAATTCTGCGCCTGCTGAGGGCTCTACGGTAATGGATCCGTCATTATGCCCGCCATGTATCTTTAAAAATTCTTTAGGCTCGCTAGCGGCCTCAAAAAGTTTTTGCCCGATCCAAAACGGCACCACCTGGTCCTCAGGACTGTGGATAAAAATTTTTGGAACAGCTAACCCCCTTACCTTATCAATGGAATTGAATTTAAGACTAAGAAAGAATAACGGGACAAAAGGATAGAAAATACGGGCCATATCCAAGGCATTACTAAAAGATGACTCGACTACCAACAATGCCGAACTCCGATGAGTTGCCAGATCTATGACCACCGTGCCTCCTAAAGAAGCGCCATAAAGTATAATATTCTTCATATTCACGTCCCCGCGCGCTTGAAGATAATCATATGCACTTTGCGCATCTTGATAAATACCCGCTTCCGATGGCCTGCCTTTACTTTTACCGTAACCGCGATAATCAAAGATAAATACATTTAATCCCAGATCATAAAAGAACTTGATCTTAAACAATCGATCGCTGATATTACCAGCATTGCCGTGGGCAAAGATGACCGTGGAGCTTGCCTGCGGTTTTTTAAAGTACCACCCGTTGAGCGTAATATTGTCCTTAGTTGTAAAATAGACATCCTCCCAGGGAAGGCCGATCACCGATGGAAGAACAGACATCTCGCGGCTCGGGAAGAATACGCCGACAGATTCCAAATAACGCTCCAAAACAAAGAACCCTGCCACCATCACAGCAAGGATCCCTAAAATGTTAATCAATATTGGAGGCATATTATGTATTACGTTGGGGGATCAAGGACAACATCAAACGGATAGCTTTAAGGATATCTTCAATTTGGCAAGGCTTACTCAAATAATGATCAGCTTCCAGTTCGATACCTTTTTTAAAATTCCCTAATTCATTCTGGGCTGAGACAATGATGACAGGCTGCCATCTTTTAGTGGGAGGATTTAGACGTAATTGAGTTAACACCGCCCATCCATCCATTTTAGGCATATTCAAATCTAAAACAATAACATCAGGAATTTCACTGACGATTTTATTCCAGGCCTCCTGTCCGTCCCTCGCTGTAACGACCTCATAGTCCTGCGAAGCGATCTTGCGCGCCATGATCTCAAGGATCACCTCTTCATCATCAGCTACCAGGATTTTGATGGGGTGCGTATTCATCGGGCTGAAGAATAATTCTTAAGATCGTAATGGATTACTTTCTCAGGCATATCAATGCGATCGATCGTGACCTTGGCTTTGGCAAAAAATTCTGTGGCCATGGTGTCGTGATAATCGGAAAATACCACCACCCGTTTAACACCTGCGGTGATCAGGGATTTGGCACAGGTGGTGCAGGGCATATTGGTCACATAGGCCGTGGCCCCATCAACAGAATGACCGCGACGGGCAGCCTGGACGATGGCATTCATCTCGGCATGCACGGTGCGCACGCAATGATTTTCAACCAGCAGGCAGCCCGCATCCTCGCAATGCTCATCACCCGGTATAGAGCCATTGTACCCTGTAGCAATAACATTCTTATTCTTAACCAATACGGCGCCGCAATGCATACGCGGACATGTGGCGCGCTCAGAAGCCAACATCGCCAGCTTCAAAAAATATTCATCCCAATTAGGTCTTTTGGCCATAAATGATCCCCCTGTTTCTGTTATCTTAACAAATTCCGCCTCTATTGTGGAAACTTTTAAGGTTAAATTTTAGCCAACCTTTTCATCATGCGGCCTGCGGCTTCTTGGAAAGTAGATACAGGTGTTAATAAACTTAAAACAATATAGGCTCCGCTGTCAAAATCAAAAAAATATCCGGGGTAAACGGATACATGATCTTCCTGAAGGAATTCCAAAGCCCATTCTTCTTCTGATTTGATAGCGGGGATGCGTAAAGTCGCATACCATCCCCCCTGAAAAGATAATAACTCTGTATGATCATTCAAATGCGTTGACAACCATTGCCCATTTTCCCGTACCCTGGAGATGATCTGCCTCTGAATCTCCGGTGCATGGTCCAACCATACCCTCAAGGCGTTTTGCACCGGTGTATTAACGGACAGATAGGTATCTGCGATGATCTCAAGACGGGACATGGATGCTTGCAAAATTTCATTTGGACCGGAAGCCAAGATCCAGGCACATTTCATTTGCGGAAGGGCAAGTGTTTTTGATAGCCCCCCTAACACAAAGGTCAAGGCTTCCCGGTTTCCGGCTAAGCTGACCGTATCAGTTGAAGGGGACTGTCCTCTGGAACTCAAAGGGTCAGCCCCCTTCAAGTTATAGTCAAAAAAAACTTCGTCGGAAATAATAGCCATTTGATGCTTACAGCAAAATTCATTTAGAAAATCCAACTCCTTACGGCTGATATAAGAGCCTGTCGGATTATTGGGATTTACTAAAATAATAGCCTTGGTTTTATCATCCACACAACGTTCTAAAGCCTGGCAATCCAATCGCCAAGATCCCCTCTCATAAACAAGCGGGTAGTGTTCGACTTCCACATCATTGATTTCTAATAGAAACTGAAACAAAGGATAACTGGGACGAGGGATCAAGACTTTTTCACCGGGATTGACCAAAAGCCGCAATAAAAAAGAATAGGCTTCAGAAGTGCTGGCGGTCAGAACAATATCCGATGGGGACAAAGAAACCTTTTGACGGGAATAATATTGGGCCACGGCCTGGCGGGCAGGGCTCGCCCCACAAGCATCCGGATGATATTCAAGATTATCTAAAGAATTTAAGGCGGAAAGCATTCCCTCAGGATACGAAAAACCACAGCTCGTCGGATTAGACGCTGTCAGGTCCAATATATCAACGCCTCTTGCCCCTAGTTCTTCAAGGGCCTTATTTAAGGCGTTGGTCTCCTGCTGCCAATCCGTTCGACGGGCGAAGGGGAATTTATCCATGATTTTGCTTAAGACGGGCAAGCTCCTGTTCTTTGACAATGAAAATTTTCTTTAGTTCATCAAACTCGCTTTTAGCCACCCATTGAATGTCCTCACGCTTTTCTTTGAGCTGGGCATTCTCAGACTTTAATTCCCGGATCTCTTTTGCATTGGATTCTAAAGTAGATTGCTGGCTGCTTGCCTTGATCGAAAACTGCCTCTTTTCCTCAAAGACTTGCTCATATTTGATCTTGATATCCTGTAATTCGCGCTCCAGACGCAGGCGGTTGGAATGTTCTTTCTCCAAATCAGCTTCTGTACGGTAGATCTGGTCTTTATAATCTTTCTCATGCAGCTTAAATTTCTCGAGAGTTTCCTGTTCTTTTTCGCGCCAACTTTTTTCAAGGGCTAATTTCTCAACTAAATCTTTCGTCTCAACCTTACGCTCGTCAGCCAATTGCTGGGCCCTCTTTTGGTCCATTTTCATCTTTTCAATCTCACCCAACAAAGAATGATTTTGCCGCTCCCAACGTTCGGCAATAGATTTCCAGTCTTTACTGGTGTCAATAGCTGACGGATCAGGCGTTAAAACGGGCCTTTTTTCCTTTTCTTTTTTCCTTTTGGCCTTAACCGCCGGGTCCGATGGTAACATATAAATAACGATGGCCAAGGCCACCAAAACAACAAATCCCATCACAATGATCCAAAACATATGCCATCCTTAAATTAGTTGGTTAATAAAGGCGACGGACACCTTTATTCTAAAAGTGTCCGTCAGCTTTATTCTATCAAAATACCACAGAATGCACTGAAACGCAAAAGGCGTTTTGGTTCACTTCTCCAGAATGGACGTGATTTCTTCGTTACGTAATTGTCGGGCTAGATCCAATGGGGTTTTCCCCTGATAATCCCGGATGTCCTTTTTGGCACCTGCTGCCAACAAAAGCTCAACAATTCCGGCATTCTGGGCCATGACTGCCTTGTGCAGCGGCGTCTGTTTCCAGTAATCTTGGACATTCACTTGAATATTAGCTTGTTTAAGCAGCAATTCTACAACCGGTTGGTGACCATTCTTCGCGGCCCAATGCAGCGGTGTCTGAAAATCCCCTGTTGAAACATTGAGTTGAGCGCCTTGATTTAACAAAAGTTCACAAGTTTCAGCATCCCCACTGGAAGCCGCAAGCAACAATGGCGTCCCGACCTCCGGATGAAAAACATCGCGCCCTTCTACATTGGCACCTTTTTGCAAAAGCAGTTCTACCAACAAAGGAAGGTGGGATTGGGCCGCCAGCGAAATCGGCCGCCAGCCATGTATGCTGGCTATATTCGGATTTGCCCCGGCATTAAGTAAGAATGCTGCCGCATCAGAATTAAGATTATCAATGGCCCTATATAATGGCGTTTTACCGTCTTTATCTTGCTCGTTAATATTGGCCCCATTTTTAATCAATTTGGCCAATTCTTCCACATCCCCCTTTTGTGCCGCGATATGGATCGGCTTATCACCGGGGTATTCCTTATCCGCACTTTTCCCAGCCCATTGATTCCATTTATCAAAATCATTCTTGGATTTAAAAGCGCCCATCCGATTACTAAAGCTCCCCAGCTTGCTAAAAGCCAATTGCGCAGCAGCCCGGTCTTTATACTCGCCTGCCAGCCAGGCATAATAGGAAAGAAAATAATGATTATCCGGATAATTCTTCAGTAAATCTTCAAACCCTTGTTTCATTCTCGGCCATGAAAAATTATATTCATTAATAAATTCTTTCTGCACATAATTCGAAGCCATGATAGCAACCCGGGAATAATACCCTTCACCTTCTTTATCCTTAGTGAGTTTAGCCGCCCGATCGGCAAAATTCTCTTCCGCGCCCGGAGCCCCTCCCCAGCGAGGCAAAAGTGAAGTCATCATAGAGGAATAGACCGACGGATAATAGGGATTTAATTTAACTGCCTTGGTAAATATAGTGTCTATCGCATCAGGCTCGCTATTTAATCCCAGTGCCACCATTATTTCTATAGGATAAATAGCCGGATAAGAAGGATCTAATTTTTCAGCATAATTTAAAGTCTTTTGCGATTGGTCGAGTAAAGCAAGGAATTTATCATACCTTTCCTGGGTTACTGACTGGATATAATCACTCCCACGAACCTCCCAGGCCTGTTCAAGCAAGGCATCGGCCATGGCTATATAGGGTGTCACGCTATTCGGCTTGGAAGCGATCCATTTACGGATAAAATCGATCTGCTGAGTTTGATGATTTGGAAACACCAAATTGAAACCGCTTTTTAATCCGTCAAAGAAATACCCAAGCTGCCAATAGCCATTGATCGGGCTGATGATTTTATCTTTTAATAAATGGGCTGCCATTGTGTCCAAATCATCGAAATCCTGGGCCGCCAATAAAATCCCGGGCCAACCCATCCCGTCACTGGGATCATTATTAAAATGAACCGCCAAATTTTCCACACCATTGGGAGCGATCTGGCAAGAAAGCAGGAGGGAACTGTCACTATTATACCATTTGAATTCCCCGCTGAGTTTGCCATCAACATAGGTCCCTTCCCATTCCAATTTTCCTTTTAGGGTATAATAGCGCGCTGTCCCTGATGGGTTCTGGTCCAAATAAGCAGTTTCACTTTGCACCATACCGTCCATATAGAATTCTTTCTTGATGCCATTGACCCTCCCCTGTTTGTACTCTACTTCCGAATAGACGACCCCGTCATCGTTGTACCATCGGGACACCCCATCAAGGGCATTATTAACATAATTCTGTTCGGTCTGTAAAGTCCCGTCAGAGTAATACCATTTTCCCAATCCGCTGCGTTGACCGTTTAAGGATGTAAAATCTTCCTGCAAGGTCCCGTCTTCAAAATAGGCTTTATGATGCCCCATACGCCCTTGGGGTGTCACCTCGAAATGAATTTCGGAAAAAAGTTTGCCATCAGGGTAATTTTCCCGCTCAACATTAGGGTCATTATTGGGAGAAAGGTCGGCAAAACATTCCCTAGAGAAAAAAAAGGATGAAAACGCCATAAGCAGATAGAAAATTCCAGGCAAAAATTTTGAAATTCTCATCAAGGGTCCTTTCTATTAAAAAGAACATCAACGACATTTCTTACATACTGCTCATCAGAAACGTTCTCAATATCTTCATCGGGGAAAACTACCTTGTTTTTTAAATATTGTGCTATCTCTTCAAAAAGTTTGATCCTGTCAAAAGATTCAAATTCATTTCTTCTTATTACAGCCTGCAGGGCGATATCTGCTTCTTGTGGAGAAACATTCTGTCTTAAACGGGAACAAAGATGAGGATAGCGTCTCAATGAATTATACTTACCATTCATTAACTGACCAAACAACGGTTGTTCAATTCTTGGGACATACACCACCACCGTATTGGCGAGAAGATCACCTAATCGTTGCGCTTGGGAACTTAATATACAGGCCGCTGCGCCAACTAAATAAAAAACCGGCAACATATCTATCGCATGCAATAAATTCCTGATCAAAATTTGACTAAAATGTAATCGCAAACCTTGAGCATCGATCACTCTTAATCGAAAAAGACGTTTTCCGATCGTCTGACCCCGCCAATACCATTCAAAAACTATTGAATAACAAAAAGAAACAATAAAATAACTAATAATCATCAAACTAGTTGAAAAATCATTGCTGAAAACCATAAAAAACCGAGCGATGGAAGCGGCAGCACCGATAAATACCATCTTTACAAAAAAATCAATAATGAGAGCCAGGCCGCGCACCACACAGCCAGCCAAAAGAAATGAGAACTCAACTCCTTCAGGCGTTCTTATGGTCAATATTTTTCTACTATTATGGTTCATGGGATAGAGCCGCTCTCTGATAGAAATAATAAACCAACACTATCAATTCCAGAATTCCGAATGCGATCTTAATATCATAAGAAATAACCGGCTGATGGTATTGGGAAATAAAAGCCTCCACAAATCCCGCCCAACTAAGCATCAACACGACCGCTAATGTCAAAATCAAAATATGGGCATAAATCTTTCGAAGTCGTTGTTGTAAAGGATCAATGCTCCCCCAGCCTAACATGGCTCCTCCAATAATAAACCCCACCTGCCCCGCTATTAAAATAGCCGGGATCTCAATAACACCATGCGGTAAAAGCCACCCCAACAGGAATCTCATTTGCCCGGCATGGACATAGTCCATGGCAACGGCCCCTAATATAACCCCATTATAAAAAAGCATTAATACAGTCCCGATCCCCCATGTTATTCCCAAGGCGATGGTCATCATGGCTATTTGGGTATTGTGTACCCAGAGAGACGACGAGAAAGTAGCTTTATGCCCCTGTAGGCGATCTATGGTGATGTTTTCTTCCCGTGTCACCCTTTCTTGAGGATCCCCCAGTAAACGATCAAAAGGCATCAAAACCTCTTTAGCGCCCGGATCCAAACTTATGGCCAACCCTCCAAATATTGAACCAGATAAGAAAATAAGACAGCTCAAGATAAAATTAATCTGTTGCTTTTGAAATATCACGGGGATCTTAAGAAAAAGATGTTTAAAGAATAAATAAATGTTAACGCTGGATCTCGTCTCATGGATTTCACCATACGCCCTGGACACCAAAGATTCCAAATTATTCTTTAATAATTGCTCCGAAGAAATGGACGTGATCTTGGCTAGATCTGCGCTCGCACGTTGATAAAGATAATGCAATCTCTTGATCTTCCCAAGATCGCTGATGGCCCCGGGTTCCCTCTCGAACTCATCTAATAAGCCATCGAGCTCATCCCAGAATCCCTGCTCCAGAGTAATAAAATTTCTTATATCAATGATCATATGATCTGCCTTTGCTTTACAGCTAAATATTGTGAAACCGTTTTGGCTATCAGATGTTCTTTTTCAAATAAAGAATACTCAACATTATGGCTTCGCAGAATTTTTTTTGTTTTATACGCGGTTTCCCAAATCAAGTGTCCGGCCAGACGTTCATAGATCTCATCCGATGAGCCCTTCACCTGCGTTGAAAAAAGCTCTCCATACCCCCTTGGCTTAATGGCATTAACCATTAAAAGATGCTTTTTGTTAATGATGGTCACTTTTTGGATAAAATTCTCACTAAGGACCGGATCATCTAAATTTGTTAGAAAAATCAATAAAGCCCTATGCCTGATATTGGTCCCAATAAAAGTAAATAACTCCGAAAAATCCGGTGATACTACCTGGGGCTTAAGTGTAAACAAAGTATCCCGAACGGCATTAAAATGCGCTTGACCGGATCCGGCCCTAAAAAAATTCAAAATACGATTCGAAAAAGTCAGGACTCCAAAATGATCCCCTTGCCGCAAGCTTACTAGCCCCATCATGAGCACCGCTGAAATATATTTCTCTAGAACCGTGATATCAACTTCATTCCCTTCTTGAGACCCTGATTTATTCAATCTTCTGGCGCTGAGCCTGGAAGCATCGAGTATAAAATAAACACTCTGCGTCCTTTCCAGTTGATAGATCTTTGTTACCGGTCGGTTTCGTTTGGCGGTGGCCCTCCAATGGATGTCCTCATAATTATCACCGGGGATATAATCCCTTAATTGTTCAAATTCTCTTCCCTTACCGACCAGAGCACGTGTATGCATCCCCAAGCCTCTGTTTAAGAATAAACCTGATAATTCTACTTGAGCTGACATTAAATTAGGATATACACGCATTTGGCTTAAAATTTTGCGACGGCTTTGTACAGACCAGAAACCAAATACCGATCCTGTTTCTAAATAACATTCTTTTAAAACAAAACTGCCTAAAACCCGCCCCTCAAGCGGCCAATTTAAAGAATACCGCTGGGCCTCTTTCACTTCTTTAAGAACCCTGAATTTGTCTTCAGTTGAGATTCCTTCAGGAAAATGAAAACCAACCTTCAGGACAGGCAATGATCTTCCTTCATTTAATATAAGGATCTTGTACATTCTTGGTTTATCCTTAGATAGACGAAATACTTCCGGGAAAATCACCCGGACCTTTTCAAGTTTTGATAGAGAAATAAGCACATCGATCATATTAAATAAACAAAAAACAATACCAATGCTTACGGACCAAGATATGAAAACAGGGTCAATGACCGCCAACAATGATAAGGGCAGAAGAAGGACACTGCTCCAGAATATCAGTTGATCGGCAGGGGCAAGTGTGACTGTTCTATCTGGGGACTGAAACATCTTGTAAAATCTCATTGATAACCTCATTGATGTCCAGGCCTTCCATTTCATATTCGGGACGCAAGATCAACCGGTGCTCCAAAACCGGAGATGTCATGAATTTAACATCATCCGGTATGACAAAATCCCGCCCTTGAATAGCCGCAAAACACAGAGACCCCATGATGAGCGCTTGCGTTGCCCGAGGACCGGCGCCAATAAGAATCCCCTGATGCTCCCGTGTCTTTCTCACGATCTCAACGAGATAACGTACGAGCTCTTCTCTGATAAGGATCGTTTTCAACGTCTCTTGAAAAACAGACAGCATATCCGAGGTTAAAACAGGTTTAATAGCATGACGGGCAAGCACATGCTCCGGGGCATTATCACCTACCATCCTTTGGGCTAACTCTAATTCTTGTTCCATCGTTGGAGTTTCCATGGTGATTTTTAACATAAACCGGTCTTTTTGTGCTTCGGGCAAAGGATAGGTCCCTTCGAATTCTATTGGGTTTTGCGTTGCAAAAACCGTAAAATGGGATGATAGGCTATAGGTCGTACAATCGATAGTCACATTTCTTTCCTGCATCGCTTGCAGGAGCGCTGATTGTGTTTTTGCCGGTGCACGATTAATTTCATCAGCGAGCAAGAATGAAGTAAAGACTGGACCCTTAACCAAATTAAATTCATTGAATTTTATGTTAAAAACATTGGTCCCTGTAATATCGGCAGGCATCAAATCCGGTGTAAACTGAATACGTCCGAATTCACATCCTAAAACCTGGGCCAATGTACGGACCAATAATGTTTTGGCGATCCCAGGGACGCCTTCGATCAACGCATGATTCCCCGTCAGTATGACAATTAACGCTTTATCCACAACATCCTCTTGGCCGATGATCACTTTAGCAATTTCTGTCTTGATCTGACTTAATGTACTTTTGAAAATCTCGAGCTTTTCATTCATATCGCTTCCTCTCTGTTAACCTTTTATAAATAAGCTGATATCCCCGGATAGGATCATTCTCCTGTTTTCTTGAAGATGACAACGCCTCATCAATATATTTCTTAATTTCCTGATCTGTTTTTATCCCTCTGGTCTTATACCATTCTTCAATGCAAACATTTAAAATATCTTTGACGGGTATATTCTTACGTAGAAGACTGACCAATCCCTCTAAATAATCTTTTTTAGATTCAATTAATCTTTCCGGCGCATTGTTTAAGACATTTCGAGACAACGCAGAAGAATTCTTCCAGACCAATAACATAAAAATAAAGAATAAAGATAAAATAAAAAAATGTAATCGGTAACCCACGATCAAATCGATAACGCCATGTTGATTAATAACACCCAGGTGATACTCATCAAAAATAACCTCTTTTCGGGATTGGAATATTGCACTCAATAAAAGAAGCTGCCTGTCCTTCAAGAGGGATTCATTGCTGAAGAAATACGGATCAGTCATCAATAAAATACTCCCGCGGCCCAGGGCTTTCTCAACCATGACAGGTTTTTCATTGGCTGTATACAGCACATGCCAGGAATTATTCAAACAATGGAAAGATGCGGTAGAGTGCCAGGCAAAGCTTGGCGGTAAATTACCCTGGAGGATGTCAAGGCGCCCTTGGGTTTGCATCACTTTCTTAGCCACAAGCTCAACGCTGTTCTTAGGATCAGAATCCTTAGAACGTAACCCCTCATCATTTAAAACAATGCCCCAATGTTTCTCCAACGAAACAAAATTTCTTTCCTTTTCATCTTCATCAGGGTCCGGAACTTTTAATTTCTTTTCTTTTTTAACTGCTTTGGCTTCACCAGAGGAATGCTTAAGCTGTATTGGCAAGAAGGAGATTACCAGCCGGCCGCCTTGAATGGCATATTGATCCAATGACTGAAAGAATTCTTTGTCCCGAAACTGAAAATCCTCACGGCCAGCCCCCAAATATAATAGAATTGAATCAGAATTCCCTTCCAGTCGGGTAAACGACCTGTAATTTCGCTTAACGGATAAACTTCCGAGATTATCCAAACTCTTAAAAAGTACCTTTGTCCCTAAGGGGTCTGAGCGTAAACTGGAGTAAGGCGGATAAACATCCCCCCGTTGGAAGCGAAGAGAAAAGAGTTCCATGATGCCGGTAAGAAAAACAGCAATAATGGCAAGAAAAATGAATTTATAGATAATTTTATACATTCGCTAATTGAATAATCCGCTCTTGTTGACGGGCAAACTCTAACACTTCTTGGGCCTCAAGGCTTCGGTCCCCATACCAGGCACTGTTCAAAAAAACAATGCTTTGCGAGAAAGTCATACACAACTGTTGTTTGTCACGGGCACGTCTTTTAATTTCAATCTCGTAATCACGGTTGGATTTATACTGCTTAATAGTGATCATTTGAGCTTTCGCTAAATGAGAAAGAGTCCCTAAATAAAATGCCCGTACGGCATGCCGCAAATTTCCTTGTTGAAGGAGACTATTGGCCATATTCAGCCATTCATCCACCATCAAATCGTCCGCCTTTATAGTATCAGCAGTAATATCGGGAAAGATCGAGGGGCGTTCTTCTATGATCTTCTTTCTTTTCCTCATCTTCCATATGGCTATTAAAGCAATGGCCAGCAACGCTGTTATTAAAAAAATAAGACCATACAGCGGTTTGCTCATTTTAAATAGTTGCCCATTTGGTTTTAATGGTTCATTGGGCTCGCCAATGAACATTTTACTAAACCATTTCCCGATTCTCTCTAACACCTTATTCATCATAGGACGGATTTTCTCGATCTGCGCCTGTAGCCATACTAAAGATTTATTCAATGAACGTTTTTGTTCAACACCGGCCACGGCCGTCCGGGGCATACGCCAGGCAAATTCACGTTCAGACAATACTTGATCAATAGAATTATTCAAAGATTCTACCCTTAAAGATTGAGCGGGGAGCCCTTGCCTAGCTAGATCTGTCTGGTCTGCCCAAAGATTAGTTGCTGAAACAAAAACAATAAAGATAGCCATCAAAACGGTTTGTTGATGTGCTTTAAGGAAATGCAGTTCTATTTTAATATCATTGCCATATTGAGTGGAATTCCTCTCAAAATAACGGATCACATAAGCTGTTTTAATGACAGGGTTCACCAGAAGATATGTCAGGCTAAAAGCAGTAGCCAAAAATGTAGTATTAAAAAAATGAGCGCCGCTCAACACAAAAACAGAATCTATAGCAAAAAAAACCTTTAAGAGTTGAGGGGCCAGGAACAAGGCTGCACCAATATTGATAAAAACGACAATATACAACAACATAAATATAGAAATTAAAATATGATTCTGCATCGACCAATGGTTCGCATAGCCCCAAGACTTGTCCCATAACATCTTCAGATCACAGGGGGTCTGTTTTACAATCGAACTGTAATGATAAAAAGCAAAAACGCTTCCAAAAGGTAACATCAAAAATAGCGCCACCGGCCAAATGAAAAATCCGGTACAGTGGATCACCGTTTGGGAAGAAATGAGAAAGATATATTCTTTAAAGCCGCGTTTTGGTAATATTTTCTCATCGATCCGTCTATAAATATCCTCCGCAAAGAAAACATGACAGCATTTCATCCAAATAAAAAGTAATGTGATGCTAAAAGCCGACCCTGCCAAATGATGGCCCCCATAGGCGTTTTGGCTCATGTCCGTACAAAAATAAAGCAAACCCAGAACAAATGGCAGGCTGCCGATATAATAAATTGATAGTGTTTCAGGAAAACGTCTTAAAATATATATAGCGTCTTCCAGGACATCTATGGCTCCCCTACCGTCATGAAGATTACCGGTTGTTTTCATTACTTTTACCCTTTTCCCTGCCAAAATGTCCCTTCATGAAAAGAAGAAGGGATTAACAATAACAAATGACCAACATAATAAAAAAGCAGCCAAATAACACAAACTGCAATCAGGAACTGTAATACCGCAAAAGGGAATTTAAGACGAGAAAACACTAAGGAATGACGAAGCTGTACTTCTTTTAAACATGTCGTGCATAAAACGCGGTCTTCATGCTCAGTAATGCATTCCCGACAATAGAAAAGGCCGCACTCAGGACATCGGGCCACAGCTTCGCGATCAGGATGGTTCTTACAACGTTTTTGGGCCAGATCTTCATATTTAATCATACCGGTAATGACTTATTTTCACGTTTTAGTCTTGCAGATAAGATCAAACCGATAATACCTATCAAAAATGTTACAGGAAAGGCAACCAAAACAACGGTCTTTCCAATATTATGATCTAGAATATATTTCATAAAATCCAGCTGGGAATAAGGATCAGAATATGAACCGAATCGGTGATATGTCCTTGCTAATTCACCCATAACGATAAAAAGCGTAATATAACCCACTACCGTGGTTATACACAACGAAGCCAGCGATACCCAGGCCCAATTTTTTATAGTTGGTTTCATATTTATTCTTGATTGTTTGACCACAGCCATAACATTTAAAATCACTAAGGCCATGTAAACAACTAATATCATATGATGGAAAATACCGTTATTAAAAGAGTAAACCATGCCTATCATCAACGACCAGACGGTAAATAACAAGAATAACATTGTATGTAATGTGCTGTCCTGTTCTATTGGTTGTGATTGGCCCGCCTGTACCTTTAATGATTTTTCTAAATATTCTTCATATTTTACCTCTAAATCTTGCGGACCAATTTCCCCTTGAAATGACTGGATTGCAGGCTTAATTATTACTAAAAGATTTTCAATTTCTTTGATCCTGTTAATCCCGCTGAGTTGTTCTTTTTGTACTGCTGTTTGGATAAAGGTCCTGCAGCTTTGGCCTTTTAAAATATTAACCACCAATATAATAAAGAAAAAACCGGTCACTATGCTCCAAAAAATAAACCACCCCTTTGTAGCATGCGACAAGAACCAAAGTGACCCCATGGCAAAGATGCTTGCCAAAAGAGTAGTCATAAGACTTTCAATGGTTTTATTCACGACCAATGCTTGAATATCTTTAAAATAAAATCTTCTGTATCTTTCAGTAAAAAAACTGTCCTTACAATCAAGCAAGTGGTCATCCGCCAGCCAAATGGAAGAATGACTAACCAGCCCCCCTACGCGTCCACCAAATCTTCGATATTCTTTCTTATCCATGATGTTTCGTATGCCTAAAACCATGTTTGAACAAAAAGTACCAACCAATGATCTGGATCAATCCTATTAAAATAGCAAAAACAAACCTGGCCTTTGATCCCGTTAAAGATTTGGTATTCCAATAGCGAAGTGATAAGAACAGGGCTATGGGGGCTGTGATAAGGGTTAAAAAGAAAAGAATGATCGGATAAGTGGCAACGGCAAAAGCTATCTTGTCATAACAGACAGTTTCGCTGTCAATATTGCTGATCTTTTTCTTTCTGGTCCCGGCTTGAAGGCATGAAGGGCAAAGATGCTGTTGGTCAAATTCGATGTCACAAAGAGCGCAAAGAAAACGGCCGCAGAAAGAACAGGGAATGGTCGCTTTTTTATCAGGATGATAAAAACAATTGGCTTGATCAGCAATGATCAATGATTCTGCCGTTGCAGGGACCTTGGGTTCTTGGAACAAGGCGGGAAAAACAATAGCTTGGATCAATTGATGACATTTAAGGCAGGGTAAAAAATCAGAATTATTAATAAATTCTTTTTGGAGGGCAGAATGACATTGTGGGCATTCGATCATAAATAGAAAAAAATTTCTTATTTATAAATGACCCTGGTATTGCAGATACGGTCATGCAATGCTCTTTTTTCTTTATCCGGCCCAACCATTAAATATCCAATACAAAAAATAATGGCACTTAGCCCTTGGGCCCAATAACGTCCAAAAGCCCGCCCATAACCAATCTTACTGCCATCAGACATAACAACCTTTATGCCGCATGCCATTTTACCTAATGTGGCCCCATAAGTACCAATGAACCAAACATAATATCCTATGCCAAAAGAAAGACTTAAGATTAATTGTAAGAAATATCCGACCCCGTAATCAAAATGCCTGGTGCCTGGTATAAGGTGAGGCTTAGGAAAGAATTGATAAATAATCAATGACATGACCCATCCGATAGCCAACGCGATAATAAATTCAATTAATGAAGCCCCCACTCGGATCCAAAAACCGGCGAAACGTGTCGTAGGTGAAAGGGTCACACCCTCTCTGAGTTTTTGGACAAATGACGTTTTGCATCCCCCACAAACATAATGATTTTCATATGTTATCATTTCAGAAGCAGGAAAATCTAGACCACATTGCGAACATTTTAACTTTTGTTCCATTGTTGCCTCCTCTGGCTTTTTTGAAGATACTCCCTGAAGATTTTCTTTTTTATCCTCATTTAGCAAAAAATAAGCAGCCACCCCGCATCCGATCAGAATAAATATGAGAAGAATAATGATCTCGATCATAAATTCTCCGATGATCTACTGGCCAATTATAGTACTTACTTATATTATATATTTAAACATAGCCTGAATAATTTGCACCTTATTTCCACAAAATCTTAATGATGCACGGTTTGGACAAATGAAGGATTCAAATGCCATGCTTGCTCAAGATTTAGATACGCATCCTTTTTATCCCCCAAATGAAGATAAACATAGGCTATATTGTTGTACAATGACGCATCTCTCCCATCAATGGCTGTTGCCCGTTTATACTTGTCCAAAGCCTTCGTCCATTGCCCCATCGCACTATCATTCTGCGCCCAATCAAACAGGATTTCTTTTTCAAAACCTAAATAAAACTTTTCTGCTGTTGGATTAGACGCTTTTTTCGCATAAGTAGTCATAATCATCAACGCCTTTGCAAAATGTTCCTCTGCCCGATCAGGACGGCCCTTAAAATAATAAGCTTTAGCCAAAAGTAAATGCCCGCGTCCAAAATCAGGTTCAAAACGCAACATACGCTCAAATAAAGCCGTCTCGCTCCTCCAGAAAGTATTTTGATGCCACGTTAATAAAAAACAAGAACTGACGATAAACCCGAGGAGCAGCGCTCTGGAATTCTTTAAGAAGTGATCCGCCGCAACGACCGCTAAGATCAAAATGCCAGCTATGGGTAGGTATAAAAAATGTTCCGACGTAAGAATAAATGAATATTCATTGATCAAAGGGGCAATATTCAACACCGGAAAAAGTGCGGCTAAAAACCATCCGAGCCCCAATATCAAAATTGGGCGTACTTGAGGCCAACGACGAAAGATATAAATAATACCCAAAATGGTCATTAAAGCCAACCCCCAAGCAATGCTGTTAGGCTGCAAAATATCCGTACTGCGATAATAATGTAGATCATACGGACAAAATATCAGGCGTAAATCCATCCCTATGACCCTTGGGATACATGCCAAGCGTAAATATAATTCACCGGGAGAGATCATGATATCTTTAAGCAGCGAAACGCTTGTCACGCTTTGGCGCAGCCACAATAAGATGCCGGCAGCGGCAGTCCAAAAAAGCCACGGGCCAAAATTTTTCTCTCCCCTATAATAATCAATAATCATCACCAGGGGCACGAACATCACAGCTTGTTCTTTACTCAAAAAAGCCATCACAAAACATAAGAAGCTGGCTGTATACCATCGGTTTAAATAAGCATGCAGGGCAAATAAAACCCCTAAGGTCATCCAAAGATTTGAGATCCCTGAAATGCAACTAACGGCCTCTGTCTGCACCGGATGGATCAAGAATAATAACGCCACTATCCAAGCCACATGCTTGGGACATCCCAATTTCTGTAACAAGCCAAAAAGTAAAAGCCCATTGACAATATGAACAATTATATTGAACAAATGAAACCACGACGGATGAGGACCGAAGAAATGATATTCTAAACGATAAATGATCTCTAAGACCGGCCGGTAATATGTATTGATACCGCCTGAAGCTGCAGGGACTTTAAACACGTTGAGCCAACCGCCAAGATCGGCAATATGCGGATTCTTGATGATAAAAATAACGTCATCATGGACAAAAGGATGGCAAATGGCATTAAAAAAGGCAAGCAATCCAAAAAATATCAACGCTAAGCAGCTTGCCTTGCCCATCAACCAGCCAGGTCCTTCTTGAAACGTGCGGCAAAAACTTTAACTTGTTCAAAATATCCGTCAATAGCCAAAGCCACCTCTTGCATACCATCCGTTTTACCTTCTTTGGCCAGCATTTCCAATTTGAGACAAGCTGCATGCAAAGGCCTGGCAGAAATATTCCCCGAAGATCCTTTCATCGAATGGGCAACTTCCTTGATCTTGGCAATATCATTGGCAACAATGGCTTCCCCCAGGGCTTTGCGCTTAGCCACAAAGTCTTCCTGATAAATATCAAAAAGTTCATCAAGCAATTCTTTATCATCCTGCACACGTTCTAAAACATCTTTTAAATCAATGATTTCTTCGCTCATAAATGGACCTTTCCTAAATTAGTCTTTTAAACGCTCGGTAACAAGATTAACGATTTCCTCATAAAGCAAATGACGATCAATGGGCTTGGACACATACCCATCCATACCTGATTCAATATATCTCTCCCTGTCGCCGGCCATGGCATTGGCTGTCATGGCTATCACAATCGCATGCTGACCTGTTTGCTTTTCTTCCCGACGGATAACCTGGGTAGCCTCGATTCCGCTGAGCAAAGGCATATTATCATCCATCAGGATCACATCAAAGGTCTGATTGTTTAAAATATTCAGGACTTCCTGGCCATTGTTAACCGCTGTCACCTTCCAGCCTAATTTCTCCAGGATCCTGACAGCGATGCGTTGATTGACCGTATTATCTTCCGCTAATAAAATACGCAAATTAAGCAGCTCCGGCGGCATTGTAGACGCTATCGTTTCTGGTCCTGCTCTTTGTTCAGCGCCTATTTTCTTGAGCAAATCAGGTTTATAACCAAAAATGATCGTAAAACGAAATGTGCTGCCAGTCCCTTCCGTGCTTTCCACCTCAATGGACCCGCTCATCATCTCCACGATCTTTTTACAAATGGCCAATCCCAGGCCTGTCCCTCCATAACGCCGGGCAGTCGTATTATGAGCGTCGGTAAATACATCAAAAATATGGGGCAAATTTTTGGGAGAAATACCTATACCGTTATCGATCACTTCAAAGATAAGCTGGCAGTCTTTCCCTGTAAGCGCTTTCATCTTCACATTGACCTGGACTTTGCCTTTATGCGTGAACTTGATCGCATTATTGACCAGATTGACAATGATCTGACGAAGCCTGACCGGATCTCCTATCAAAAGTCGGGGGATTTCCGGATCAATAGACCAAATTACATCAACCCCCTTATTACGGGCCAGGATCATCAAGCCCTTACATACATTCTTGACGATTTCCGGTACATTGATCTCAATTTCTTCGATCACTACCTTATTGGCTTGGGCGCGGGAAAGATCCAGAATATCATTGATCAGGCTCAGCAAATGATCAGCCGCATCTTTCGCGATCTTTAAATTATCTTTCTGTTCTTCGGTTAAAGAAGTGTCCATGGTCATATCGATCATACCAATGATGGCATTCATCGGAGTACGCACTTCGTGCGACATTTTTGCCAAGAAAACACTTTTAGCATTATTGGCTTCTTCTGCGGCCAATTTAGCCTGCAAGATAAGCTCATTAGACCGCTTGCGCTCGGTAATGTCCTGCAACATACCGACCGAGCCGACAATCTTGCCTTGATCATCTTTAAGGATATTGACCGATAAATCCACATCGATGATGGTGCCGTCACGACGGATCACCTTGGTTTCCATATTATGTTTAAACCCGCTTTGACGGATATTCAAAGAACGGATAATTTTCCATTCCTCCGGCGGGTATAAAGTATGGATCGGTCTTAAACGAAGATCTTCCGGCTTCATCCCCAAAAGTTTCTCCGTAAAACTATTCCAGGAGACGATCTGCTCCTTCTCATCGGTCATGGTGATGGCAGCAGCGGAATTATCCAGAATAATGCGTAATTTATTTTCCGATTCACGCATCTGATGCTCGGCTTGCTTTTCACGGGTAACATCATAAATAGTACGGATAGCTCCGATCACTCGTCCCTGGCCGTCTTTCAAAACAGATATGGATACACTGACATCCAGCAAAGCCCCGTCACGACGAAGCACCTTGGCCGCAACATTCGAAAACATCCCCCGATGGCGTATTTTCAAAGAGCTTAAACGCTTCCATTCTTTGGGTGGGTATAAAAAACTAATAGGTTTATTGAATAGATCGGCCCTGGCCATACCCAGCATCTTCTCGACTACAGGGTTCCAGGCAACGATACGTTCCTGGCTATCCGTGACCATGATCGCTGCAGGAGAATTCTCAAAAACGATCTTAAAGAGCTGTCTGGACTCAATAAGATTCTTCTGGAGCTGCTCTTCCATATTAATTATTTTGGCTTTGCTCATATTTTATTTTTGGTGAATTGAATATTCTTTAGGACAGCCACTAAATTAAAGATCCCCACCACCAGGGCCAAAACGACCAAACAAATTTTAAACATATGCAACCAGCTTGCATGAAAATCCGCTGGTTTTATGGTATGTAAGATTAAAGAAACCATAAAAATAATAAGGAGGATGGAAAACCCGCAAATCAGGAAAATAAAGAGAGAAAACAGGCAGGCAATCAATATGACATAAAGATTGTAGCTTAATAAGGACCCCTTGGACATTTTACTGGCAGCAATGCCGATACGTAGCATAATACTATGTTACCACTGAAAACTCAATGCGCAAATACTGATTAAAATTCTATCGCTCGAATTTAACTACGTTCTGCCACCAGGCATGACTATCCCAGGAAAGCGCCTGTTTCCACAATTTCTGAGCAGTTTTAGTCTTTAAATGATCCGGTGCCCGCTTAAAAAACGTCCTGGCCACCGGATAACCGTTATCCACATATTCACGGGCCTGGATCAGGCATTCCAGGATGTCCGCATCGCGGGCAACGATGCTTTCCTTAGATAATTGACCTTCATAATCCCCGCGCATCGCCTGCAAAGCCGCTTTGACCTTTTTATCCAAGAAAGCAACCTGGTCAGCAAAGGCTTTTTTCTCAGCTTCACGGAAATCAATATAATAGTGCCCCATTTTATGCAGATCATTGATGCGTGCCTCATGGATATCATTAAAAAGAGTCATGGTCACGACTTTAAAAGGGTCAACACCCTCGCAGTGGGCAATATAATAGCCGATCACCGCACAACGGAAGCAATGCTCGGCTACTGTCTCGGGATTTTCAATACCAGCCACCCACCAGCCGCTGCGCTTGACGCGTTTTAATAGCCCTGCTTCGGCAAAGAAGTTAAGCGCCGTAACTTGAGGGTTGACCTTTTTATTTTTTTTGACGGACGATTTCATAGCACAACATTGAGGTCGCATGAGCGACATTAAGGGACATGCGTTGATTTTTCATAGGGATGGTCACCTGCATGTCCAATTTCTTCAGAATAATATCCCTGACCCCTTTTTCCTCAGAACCCATCACCAGCCCTAAAGGAAACTGTAACGTTACTTCGGTCAAGCTGCGGGCTTCTTCAACAACGGTCCCCAGCATCCAAAAACCCAATTTCTTGGCCTTTTCAATGGCATTGCCTAAATTAGAAACTTTAGCAACGCTTAGATAATTCTCACCGCCGCAGGCCACCCTTAAAACAGACTCAGTGACACTGACTGATTCGGTCGTGGGAAGCACAATATCAAAAATGCCTAAAGCACCGCAAGAACGTATAATACCACCTAAATTCTGCGGATCGTTCAAATTATCCAAAAAAACCGGTACGCGTTTCTTTTCCAAAGCATTATTCAACAAATCCTCGATCGGCACATACGCAAAATCCTCGATATCCGCCAAAATCCCCTGCGTATTCAAATTCTGGGCCAATCGCTGGATCTTAGAATGCGGCACTGTCTGCACACCGATCCCGTGCTGATTACATTTTTTGCGAATATAGAGCAGATCCACATGATCCTCATCAATCATGATCCGACGAATAGATTTAGGATTAGACTTCAAGCGTTCAATAACTGGATTCTTACCGTATAATTTCATATGCTCCTTAGCCCCCTGCGGGTCCTGTCTCGTCGTATTTCTAATTTTAATTCAATATATCCAAGTCTTTTTGTTCATTTTATTACATATCTATCAGTATTCAATGGGTCTACCAGAACGGATATTCTTATACATGCTCCCATTTCAGGGGCATCGCTAAACCAATTATACGTATCATGTACCAATGTTTTTGATACTGTTTGACCGTTTATCTGAAAACTAACTTTTATTATAGTACCTTGTCTATCAGCATAGCCAATTAATTTTGCTTCTCCCTCACACTCCACACCATGCTTTGACAAATATTCCTCTAATCTTTTTCTTTGTTTGAAATTGAAAAAGAATGTCCCAAATAGGATAACCAGAAAGAATATAAATAAGTATAAAGACTCAAATCTATTGGCCATCCCTAATCTTTCATTCTATTTCAATTTTTAAGACTATTTATCATCTCATCTATTTGTTCTACTGACATATTCCTTTTATTTGAATTAAATTTCTTATAATTATTTAACATATCCAGGAATCTCACTGTAAGCCTATCCCAATGAACGCCCGCAGCATCAAACCCTTTAGCCCAAAAAATGTCATTATCCGCCCTTGCAGAACTATTGGGATGATACGCCCAATAATTCTGGTCAACAAAAACAGAAGTCAATTTACTATATAAAATATATGCTTTTTGCAATTGCTTATATTTAATAGCATTACATAATTCCTGAATGTGTGTTCTTATGACTTCTGGTGATGGATTATATAGCTTTCGTCCCCTAATCATCATTATTGTAAGAGAAATAATGAAAACAAAAGCCAACACAAATAAAAGACCAGAAATATATTCAGCCTCAGGACTAAGCTTTAAAGATGAAAAAAATCCGATTGGGATATAAAGATGTCCAACCACTTTAAGAACTCCTTATATATTTTCAGCCCGTTTCTACTTTACTCCTATAATTTTAACTATTGGTCTTGAATAATAGATAAAGAACCACTTGAAGGCTGATGCCGATATGTTTTTCTGCGTAATTGAGATCGCTTCGCTCGCAATGACACGTCTTTACTTCTTAATGCCCAGACGCAAATAGAACAATGGTTTTAGTATACTCCACCAGCTGAGGATAGGGATCATTTTTGTATAGCCGCCTTTTTGATGAGGCGGATATATTTTAGTCACAAATGCTTCTTTATATTTATATCCCAGCGTGATCACCTTCCAAAGAATATAGGGCTCTAACTCATAGGTGTCCAGCCATTCTTGCTTGAGATTGAACCTTTCATCTTTGAAGATACTTAAACGGATGGCCCTGAAGCCATTGGTGGTATCTGTGACATGATAACCGCTAAATAATGAAAACACCATCGGGTGAAGCCGGGTCGCAAATTTTCGATAAAAGGGCATTTGGCCGCCAGAGCCGACCTTACCTAAATAACGCGAACCTTGCACCAGGTCATAATGATCACGAAGAATAGGCTCTAATAATTGAGGCATCTCTTCTGGGTTATCTTTATCATTGCCTGCCATGATTACGATGATGTCATATTCATGAGCTATGGCATATTCAATACCTGTACGGATGGCCGCACCCACCCCGCAACGCTGGGGATGCTTGACACTCATGACCCCACGATCTTTATAAGTCGCGATCATTTCCGTTGTGCCGTCATCCGAGCCATCATCTACGATCAAATAATCTGCCTGAGAAGACATCTGGCTTTTAAGAAAGCGTTCAATAACATTACCAAGCTTTATTTTTTCGTTAAAGGCCACCGGTACCACTAAAACTTTAGAGATCATAATGAGATTATCGCGTTATTACTTATTTGGTAGGACGCCCCGCAGGCGCATTTTAATTGATCATTTAACGTCCGACCGCAACGGCAGGCATATCCGACCTTCTGTGCAGGGTTACCTACGACAATGGCATGATCAGGCACATTTTTGACAACTACACAGCCCGCCCCAATGACGGCATATGTCCCGATCGTGATACCGCACATCACCGTGGCATTGGCCCCGATGGTTGCTCCCTTTTTTACAAAGGTCTTTTCCAAGACCCAGGAATCACTACGGCGGCTTCTAGGGTTGCGGTCATTGATAAAAGCAGCCCCTGCGCCGACAAACACATCATCCTCCAGGCTCACCCCGTCGAAAACAGCCACCCCGTTCTTCAGGGTCACATGATCGCCGATAACGGCACCGCGTTCGACATAGCAGCTGTCACAAATATTACAATGCTCTCCTATGACGGCACCGGCCAGGATATTGGCATTGGCCCAAACACGGCTGCCTTCGCCAATTTGTGCTTCAGGATGCACCAAAGCCCTCTCGTGCTTAAAAAAACTCATATCTTTACTAATTCGCCTTTACGATTAATGGAATCTCCGATAGCTATCAAGGTACGCACTACATCGGCCGCTTTGCCGGCATCTGCCAGCAGCGGCGGCTGATTATTTTCCACGCATTGGATAAAATACTGCGCCTGTGTTTTCAAAGGTTCATTGAAGCCAATTTTAGGGATTGTTATACCGCCCTCACGGGAAAGCAATTGAAACTCTCCGTAAGTTTCATAATAGACAGAGGTCTTTTCAACGTGTTTATCATAGAGCTTAATGGGTCCTTCGGCATCCAGATCATCCCAGACAGTCATTTTCTGGCTTCCCACGACGGTGATCTGACGGACTTTTTTAGGGTCCAGCCAGCTGACATGGACATTGACAATAATGTTATCTGGATAATCAATAGTTGCAAATCCCAGATCTTCCAGATTCCCGCCCAGGCATTTATGCCCCCGCGCCGAAACCGATACCGGAGCACTGTTAAAAAGATAGTTAAAGATAGAAATATCATGGGGGGCCAAATCCCATAGGGCATTAACGTCATAACGAAAAGGCCCCAGATTGGTACGCTGAGAATGTGCGTAATGGATCTTACCCATCTCACCTGAAGAAATATATTCACGCAATTTGACGATGCCTTGATTAAAAACAAAAATGTGCCCGGTCATTAATATTTTACCCGCACGTTTGGCTAGGCTTCCTAATTGCAGACATTCTTCGGCGCTCATGGTTAAAGGTTTTTCACACAGCACATGTTTGCCTGCCTGCAATGCTTCCTGAGAGATCTTAAAATGGGAATTAGTGGGCACTGCCACCACCACCGCGTCGATGGCAGGGTTATTCAGGATATCTTTATAATTCTTAGTAGTTAGGATCTCAGGGAAAAGCGCCTTGATAGAAGACAATCGTTTCTCATCCAGATCCGCGCACATCAATACACGGGAATTGGCCAACTGGGAAAAAATACGGATATGGTTTGGGCCCCAGTGCCCACAACCTATAACACCAATTGAGATCAAATCAAACCTCCATTTTTATTAAATTTCATTTCATTATACTGAAACTCGACCGAAACCCAAAGTCTTTCTTTGTGGATTTATTGATTGCCAACGACTCTATCTTTGCATTAAAATAGTGCCCAAACTAAAGAACCCTTAGCATAACCAAGAAGCAGGGAATATTGCGGATCCTAAAAATTATTCTTCTAATATGCCTGTGCTTGACTGCCGTATTTGATCTCCTGACAGCCTATACTCAAGCCATTATCCAACTTCAAGATCGTGCAACTCCCCTGCACAGCTTAGGGTATCAATTCATGGGACTGGAAAATGTCTTTAAAGATGTTCATACCGTCGGTTATTATACGGACAAAGACCTTAACAATCCATTAGCCATAGCCCAGTTCGAACAAGCCCAATACATGCTGGTACCGACTGTTTTGGACCTTAACCACACCCAATACCACTGGGTTATCTTTGATTGCACAAGCCCCCAAGTGGCCATTGAAGCGATAAAACACTTAGGATTTATTCCCATGAAATCTAGAAATGGTATTATCCTGGCCTCTAACCCTAATGGTATTTGATCGATGGTTTATTTTTTTGGTATTTTGATCAGTTTAACAGCAGGGTTCCTTTTAATACGGCTATTAGCTGCCGGACGCCTTAATCCGATTTTACATATTTTATTGGCTTTGGGATTGGGTCTGGGAATTGACGGCACAGCGACTTTTTATACCCATATCCTTCTTGATCAGTTCAACCGATGGATCCCCATCGCACTTGTGCTACTAAGTGTTTTGATCTTATATTTTGTAAGAATCCCTTCTCCTTCAGATCTCACTATAGCCAAAAAGAAAAAAACAGTAACAGCCCAACAAATTATTCCGTCTATAAAAATAGATCATGGTTGGGGACTGCTGACCTTAGGACTCCTGGCTATTCCTTTAGCGATCGGCGCCTATCATTTCCCTTTGGGCGGATGGGATGCGTGGTCATGCTGGAACCTGAAAGCAAAATTTATTTTCTTAGGGGCTGAAAACTGGAAGGATATCCTCTCTCCGGGGCTTTGGCGAAGTAATACACACTATCCGCTTCTTTGGCCTCTTATCAATGTATGGTTTTGGGATCTAGGCGGCCGTTTTGATCAGGTAGTCCCTATGTTTAATAGCATCATTATCGCCCTTTTAACCGCCGGGATCTTACTTTTTGGGCTTTTAGAATTAACCGGCAGCTTGTTGTCTTCCATCGCGGCCGCCATTATTGTGACAGCCATACCTTTCGGGGTGACGTTATCTGTAAGTCAATATAGTGACACCTTGCTTGGCCTTTATCTCTTATCAGCATTGATGTGTTTGCTTTTAGCAGAAAAATACAATCTGCCGAAACTTAAAATATTAAGCATGCTATTCTTGGGATTGATGAGCTTTACCAAAAATGAAGGAATGATCGCGGCCTTCATCGTGGCCTTGAGTTTACTTTGGCATGAACGTACCCACAAAAAGGAATTAAAAATCCTCTTCTTTACCTTCTTACTAGCCTGTTTACCGACCATAATTTTTACGCTTTTATTTGCCCCCAAGAACGAGGCTTTCATCAACGGACTAGTATCGTCGGAAAAACCTACCAATTTAGCACGCATATGCGTTATTTTGGCATACCCTTGGTTTGAATTTATATCCGGCAAGTGGAATGGTTTTTGGCTGCTGGCCTTAGGGGGGATTTTATTGGCCGGAAAAAAATTATGGCAATCAAGCCTCGGGATGATTGGCCTAAGCCTGATTCTTTATCTGGGAGTGGTGCTGACTTATTACGCTGTTAATACTTTTTTCGAGATTGGCTGGTGGCTTTCCACAACCCTGTCACGTATCCTCTTTGCGCTGATACCGACAATTGCCTTATGGATAGGACTGGGCCTTATTAAGACTAAGGCCTCTTGATCTTTTTGATCTTATATTTGAGGGTCCCTGCCGGCACCTTGATCTCTAGGGTCTCGCCGGCCTTATGGCCTAATAAGCCCTTACCGATGGGCGAATAAATAGAGATCTTATTTTCTTCGTAACTGGCCTCTTCCGGCGAGACTAACATATAGGTTAGCTCTTCATCGTTGTCCACATCCTGCATGGTGACAATAGCACCGATAAAGATCTTATCCGAAGGGATATTCTCATTCTCGATAATGCGCACATTGGACAACTTGCCCTCGAGCTCGGCAATACGTGATTCATTGTGCGCCTGGGCCTCTTTGGCCGCGTCATATTCCGCGTTCTCGGAAATATCGCCTTGGGCACGGGCCTCACCGATAGCCTTGGCGATTTTCTGACGCTCGGTGGTCTTAAGGGATTCCAACTGGGTCTGAAGCTTATGGAAGCCCGCCCTGGTTAAATAGACTTCATTACCCATATTACATCGCCTCGATGGCCTTGATCATGATAGGGACAACACCCTGGGATTCTTCTTTGCTCATACGGCCTAATTTGGTAAAATTCCACGCCCCGTCGATCTGATTCTCGCGGGTAACCTGCAATTTCTTGGGCGCCCCGTTATAAGAATAAACTCCGACGCTGATACGAGTATTCTGAAAATCAATGACCTCTTTAAATGAAGACACATCTAATGATTGATCGTATGGCATTTGTTTGTCCTTTCCTTAAGTTAAAAATTACGACAACCCGGGCAAATTAAAACCGGGCATACTTTTCATTTTATTGGCCGCCGCCTGCTGGGAGCGTTTCACGGCGGTATTCAAACTTCTTAAAAGATCCATTTGAATACGATTCTTATTGGCAGCACTCAAAAGGCTTTCTTCAATATCAACGGACTGGAATATTTGTGCCCCATTAATAACTACCTTAATACCCCGGGTTTCCTGAACTTCAAGGATGGTGGCTTCCAACTCTTTTTTGAGGATATCCGCCTGTTTTTTCATATCCATCAACTTCTTTACCTGATCTAACATAATCCACCTCTAATATTATAAATGAATTGTTTTAATAATAGTATTTATTAAAAATACTTTATACATTAACTTTTAACTTTTTGCAAGCAATCAATATTCCCTGTTTCTTGGTTTGACGAAGGTTTCTTTGGGTCGTTACTGTAATCTCGACGCCAGATCATATAAACTGCTCACCAGGAATCTTTGCAAGAATATGATGATAAAAAATGCAATAATGGGAGAAATATCCAATGGCAAAGGCGGCAGAAGACGGCGAATTGGTTCCAGTATCGGTTCAGTGACCCGCATTAAGAATTGCACTATAGGATTAAACGGATCGGGATTCACCCAGCTTATCAAAGCGCGGATTAAGATCAACCAGTACATGATCGTCAGGAGAATACCGACCACAGAAGCCAATGCTTCTACAAAATTAGCCAAAACAAACATAAGATACTCCCTTAAAAAACTTTAAATAAAGTGCCTTCCAATAATTTCTCATCAACCCTGTTAAGAAGTTTTTTGGTTTTAATGGAAATATATTTCCATTCGTGCAGGACATCCTGAACGCCCTGGCTGGTCGCTTGCAGGGAAACGGCGGTGCTGGTAATGACCGCGGCCATGTCTTCCACATCCAGCGGGTCTTCACCAATGATCGGAGCAGCCGGATCAAACGCTTTGAGAGAATGGTCCTCGCTGATCTCAATGAGCTTCTGGCCCAAAACACCCTCGGTCCGGATGCTGATCTTGGAACACTTACGGAATTCAAATTCATATTTCTTAAAAATATCCAAACGTACCTTAAGGCTGCGTCCTTCAATGGGCTCGCTTAAAAAGTCAATTGCTCCCACAACCCCTACATCTACCCCGGAAATACGGATGGGAGACCCTTCCACCAGTCCGCCTACCTGACTAAAAAGAGAAATAACCTGAAACTTAGGTTCTGTCAGTCCACGGTCAAGGCCGATAAAAAATACGCTGACCGCGATCAAAGACAGTCCGATGATGAAAAATAACCCTGCTGCTAATTTTTTCAGATTTCCGCCATTATTTTCCATAAACGTCCTTCCTTAGGCCTCAAGCAGCAGCTGCCTGTAAAAACTCCCGTACAAACGGTTCCTGTGATTCTTTTAACTGTTGGGCCGTCCCGATGGCTGCAATATGACACCCATTGATAATAAGAAGCCGTGACGCAATACGAAATGAATTATTCACATCATGAGATGTCATCACTGTTGTTGACCCTATCTGTTGTGAGACATGACGGATCAAATCTGATATATCACGGCTGCGGATAGGATCCAATCCTGATGTAGGCTCGTCGCATAACAAAACCTTGGCTCCCAGGACGATCGCACGGGCCAACCCCACCCTTTTTTTCATACCGCCGCTTAGCTCATCAGGGAATTTGGACTCCGCCCCTTCCAAATCTACCAGCTTTAGTACCTCTTTGACCCGTAAAGTCACCTCAATGGGTTTAAGCTTAGTGTGTTCACGCAATGGAAATGCCACATTGTCATAAACATCCATAAAATCGTATAAAGCTCCCTCCTGAAACAAATATCCCATGTTGCAGCGCACTTTCAAAAGTTGGTTCTCGCTCATAGAATCGATATCTACCCCGTTAATAACAACCCTGCCGCGATCAGGACGGATCAAACCGATCAAATGCTTGAGCAACACCGTCTTGCCGGCCCCGCTAAGCCCAAGCACTGCAATGATCTCTCCGGAACTTACATTAAAGGAGATATCTTCCAGTACTGGCTGGCCACCCAATTCTTTATATAAGCCTTCAACTTTGATCATCGTCCCGACGCTCAAAATAACGAAATTTATTCTTATCGAATTTCGTATAAATGCGCTCATAGGGTTTGGTGGCTATTTTTTCCACAAAAACCTGCACGCCTTTATATTCCATGATCTGAAAAACTTCTGAATCTTGCAGAACCTCATAATCATTGACGGGATACCATTTAGACCCGTCGTATTCGATCGCCTCGCCATTGCGTATCCACTCAGGCTCGATGACCGGAGCGGGATAACTCTGCAACTGGCCGTTATTACCGGAATTCATAGCCGCGCATCCGCCCAAAAATCCCATGACCATAAAACACAGGCCAAACCCTAAAAGCTTCAGTTTGATATTCATAAATTATCCCCAAAAAGTTAAAATGATCTTGGTCAATACCGTATTAGATACGATCACCGCAATATACGAATACGCCACTGCCTTGGTGGTAAACCGTCCGACCCCGGTCGCTCCACCCTGGGTAAAGAAGCCCTGATAACAGCAGATCCATCCAATGATAATGGCGAAGAAAAAAACCTTGATAAAACCGCTAAAGAAATCCACATATCCCACGGATTGCAATGTCTCATGCAAATAAAAAGCACCCGGTAACCGTGCCTGAGATAAGGCTATCATATATCCGCCGGCAATGCCAAGAATCTCGGAAATAATGACCAACACCGGTAATACCAAAAAACAGGCCAAAAACCGGGGAACCACCAAATACTCGATAGGATCGACTCCCATGGCACGGGTGGCCTGGATCTGGTCTTGCGTATTCATTGTTCCTAATTCCGCGGTCATCCCTGCCCCTGCTTTTCCCGAAAAGATCAATGAGGTAAAAACAGGACTAAGCTCCCGCAACAAAGACAAGGCAACGAGCCTCGCTATAAATTCCTTGGCCCCAAAACGCTGTAAGGTGATAAATCCCTGCAGCCCCAGCACCGTACCTGTCGCCAGTGAGGTCAGCATGACAATCATGATCGACTGCACGCCTTGCTCGTACATTTGATTTAAGACATCATTCCACCTGATACGGCCGCGGAGGATCAACGATAGAATGTCCCCCAAAAAGAAAATGGCCTCACCGGTACTGCGCAGAAATCTTATAAAACTCTTGAGCAAACGAGTTATCATTTCTTTTCTTTCAGCCAAATTCCGGAAAGCTCTTTATTGATTTTTTCCTGACGGCTTAAAGAAATATATTTTCCGTCATGTGAGGCGATGCGCTTGGGTCTCTCTACAGATGCAAAAGCCTTAACACTCATGATCTTGGCGCCCAGCGAACGCGCGTAAAGGAAGATATCTTTGTCATCAGAGACAACCACGCAATTTTTTTGGTCCTTGTCCTCTTCGACCATGCGTTTGATCTTATCATCCGCTGAACATCCATCGGAAAAAATCACACGTATATCCCCATAAGGGCAAGAAGACCCAAAGTGGTCTGGATGTCCGTCAAAGACCACTGTCATCTGATTATTCACGCTTCCATGAGGCCGAGCATGATCGATCCATCTCAAGAGACCGAGACGCCCGTCTTCAAGAGGTAGGTCTCTGAAGGCTGACATCTGCTTGAGGATATTGTATCCGTCCAGAAGATAATGTAGTGACATAGAATATTCCACCCAAGAGTCCGGCTATGATGGTAAACGCAGAATTAATGAGACTCAATCCTCCGGCCATTTCTTTAGACACCCCCACCAAAGGGAGCAAATAAACCCAACCGATTTCCCTAAACCCAAGTCCCCCGATAGAAGGCAGGGAGGTCACCACACAAACAATTGGCGAAAATATAATAAAATACACCAACGGTATATTTTGATGCAACCCTTTGGCTGTAAGATAAAATTCTACGGCCAACACGATCTGTGCCATGATAGAAATGATGATGGACGCCCAACCCTTGTTCTGCTTGCCTTTTAAAAGCACGATGTCGAAATGCAATCTCATCAGATTATCTTTGACCTTGGGCCATGCCGCAAATGCCCTGCAGGAAAAAGAAAAAACCCTGTGACTGAAAAGAACGACCACGACCATCAAGGAAACAACGCTCAAGGCCACAATCGCTACAATGACCAGCTTGTTCGTAATAATGCCATGGCCGAAAAAGAACGCAAAGGCCGCCAAGATGACGATCCCTGCGAACCCGCTTAATCGATCCAATACAATTGAAGCAAACACTTTAGGCTTATGACCGCCAACCTCTTGGGCGATCCCCAACCCTCGGATCACATCACTTCCAACGGTTGAAATGGGTGCCAAATTGCAAAAAAGCGCTATAAAAAACCAACGCATACTGCTGAGGCTGCTGGTCTTAAGGCCGACGGCCTTCATCAATATCCGCCAGCGCCATATGATCAAAAAATTGATCAAAAAGAAAATAATGCCGGCAGCACTCATGTAACGAATATCTGAACCCTTGATGGCTTGCCAAATATGCTTATAATCAATGGTCATAAAAAGCCACGCCAATAAAGCGGCACTTAAAAAACAAGGAAGCAATGTAGAAAATAACTTTTTCAATTCCCCGCTCCTATCGCTGCCTTGTAACCCTTCTCAGCAATATAGGAACTGCGAACCAAGGGGCCGCTTTCCACATGCACAAAACCCATTTCCAAACCTTTTTGGCGATAATACTCAAACTCTTCAAGAGTAAAAAAACGTTCTACGGGCAAATGACGTTTCCGCTGCGTGGGAGCCAAATATTGGCCTATGGTCAAAATCTGACAACCCGTTTGGGCGAGCTCATTCATCACTTCGATGATTTCCTCATCGGTCTCACCGATACCGACCATCAGGGATGATTTTACAAAAACAGCCGGATTAAGTTCACGAAAACGGCGCAAAACGCTCAAAGAACGATCATGCAAAGCTTGCGGACGGATAAAAGGGCTCAAACGTCTGACTGTTTCAATATTATGACTGATCACCTCAGGGGCTGCATCACTGACTATTTTCAAAGAGGCTTCTTTAGCGGAAAAATCCGGGATCAAAACTTCAATTTTAACTTCAGGAGTAAGCCGTCGAATAGCTTCTATTGTTTTAGTAAACTGAAGGGCCCCTTCATCTTCAATATCATCACGCGCCACCGACGTCACCACCACATAACGCAGACCCAATTGTTGGACCGCCAGGGCCACATTGTGCGGCTCTTCATTGTCGATCAAATCAGGACGTCCGGCGGGAACCGCGCAAAAGCGGCAAGCCCGCGTACAGGTGCCTCCTAATATCATGAAGGTCGCAACCCCTTCTTTCCAGCATGTCCCCATGTTCGGACAATTGGCAGATTCGCAAACCGTATGCAGACGGCTTCCTCTGAAAAGTTCTTTCATCCCCCGGATCTTTTGCATATCCGGGATTTCCTGCTTAAACCAAGGGGGGAGTTTGACTAAACCTGAATTAAATTTTTCTTGTGTTAACATCTTCGTCACCTAAAACATTACCGGTATAAGAACCATTTTTCATCTGAGATATGATCCTTGAACGATCTTTGGAAGGCAGATAATCAAGGATCAATTTCCCATGCAAATGATCATATTCATGTAAGAAAACCCTGGCCACTAATCCATTTAACTGGGCCCGCACCTGACGATTTTCCTCGTTAGTAAATTCTACCCAAACATTCTTGGCTCGCTTGACATCCACCAGCACACGGGGAATACTCAAACATCCTTCTTCCATGACATCATGGCCCGCTGCTTTAATGATCTTAGGATTGATAGCCGCAAAAACTTCCTTGCCGGTATCCACCACAAAGATCTGTTCATTAATACCTACCTGTGGTGCCGCCAGGCCAACCCCCTTACAAGCGATCATAGTCTCGAACATCGCCGCGATCAGCATACGTTCGACCGGACCGACCTCTTTAACAGCCTTGGATTTTGCCTCCAGGCACGGGTCACCATAAAGTCTGATTTTTAAAGGACCAAAAACCATAATTAAGATCTCTTTATTTTATTTTGGGGATCAAGATAAACAATGTTTGGCACAAGGCGTTTGGCCTCAGCGACCTCTAAAAAACCATAGCTTAAAATGATCAAGCGGTCTCCGACAAACCCCAGACGGGCCGCGGGACCGTTTAGACAAATAACACCGGAAGCGGGATTACCCGCGATCACATAGGTTTCCAGTCGATTGCCTGTACTTTCATTAAGCACATGCACCTTTTCCCCAGGAATAATTCCGGCTGCCCTAAGGACATCAGCATCGATGGTGATACTGCCCTCGTAGTGCAACTCAGCCTGGGTAATAGTTGCGTGTCCTATTTTCGATTTCATCACTTCAATAAGCATAACAACTCCCGACTTCTATAAATGCGGATTAATCTTAGCCAATAACTTATCTTCGGCAAAAGGCCCAATTGCTTCGATTACAAATGGGGGTTGAGCTTAGCTAATAATTTATCCTTTGGCATAGCCCCAATTATTTGATCCACCGGTTGACCACCTTTAAAAATTAACAGCGTCGGTATGGACATGACATTGAATTTACCCGCCAATTCGGGAGATTCATCCACGTTAACCTTGGCGATTTTTATCTTGCCCTGCAACTCGACTGATAATTGGTCAATAATAGGACCGATCATTTTACAAGGCCCGCACCATTCCGCCCAGAAATCCACTAAAACCGGTAACGGAGATTTCAGGACTTCAGCTTCAAAACTCTTTTCATCCAAATGTAGTGCACCCATAACCTATTGTCCTTTCGTAAACAATAAAAAATCCCAATTCTGGTCTTTGGGATATTGTACGTATATTATATATTCGTTGTGAATATATATCAAATATTATCGTTCCAATCGCATTCGTTCATGGTCAATAACTACTTTAAGCTACTACCTGCAATTACTGCATACCTAACCGCATAGCTCCATGCACCAGGGTCGGTCTCGGGCAGCATATGAGTTGGTCGCGGGCTCCAGGTCTGAAAAACAAGATCATCGGGATTGATGTTGGGATTGCCAGTGATCGATCGATAGCGTTCCAGTGCCTCGGAAACCCACTCTTCATCAGATGAAGCTTTTAGGTCACCGTCAAATATCACTCCGAGGCGAACTCCCCTATTATGCAAACGAAGTGCCAAATTTTCCAGCATAGGCTGCCAATTTGAATCCCAAGCCACGTCGGCATGTACAAAAGCTGGCTTCAAACCTGTTTTTTTATGCAGCAGATCGATAAATTCAATGATATCATTAGCCAAATGGGGATACCTGCCATTCACTGCGTCAACCTCACCAATTTTCACATCCGGAAAATAATTTTGAAGGATAGCTATTTTGGGAGCAGCCTGGTCTACAAGATCAGCCACCTCATCTTGACAATAACTAAATCCTTTAGCATTACTTCCGGTCTTTTCATGTCCCCACGTCACCGGTTCATCCATCGCTATATAATCAAGCCGACCGCCGAGACTTTTGATACGCTTGGCCACCGCTTCGACCGTACGTGGTGATCCATAACCCTCTGTACCTTTGCCGCAACGATCCGATGTTACAAGCACGCCCAGCTCAATGGCCAAAGCGATATGCCGGCTTTTAAGCCCAACAAGAACGGTTTGCAGCTGTTCGTCGGTCCCACGCAGAGCAAGCTGGGTCGAGATCTTAAATGCCGTCAGGCCGGATGCTGCTGTTGACCATGGCGCATCTGGTTTAAAAATATCCATATAATCAGCGGGATTATCCTTATGTTTGTCTTTCTGCACCACAGGATCTTCGCCGCCAAACCAAATAGCAGTGGAAGCGGCCCACGCTGGAACAACCAAAGCGAGCATTAGAGCCAAGATGATAGTTCGAAGACTAAAATTAACCACCGGAGAATTAGCCTCCAAGTCCTATTCCTCCAGGTCCTAAAGGCCTCTTGAATTTTCTGATAAAATTTGCATGTATTGTATGGTTTGCAATCACATCTCTAAATGTATAAGTGTCATGAAAAATATTCGTTATCATTAACGCCCTGCCATCGACGATGATCGAGCTGACCAAATAATTTGGATCAGGTGTAACTGTAGAGGATTGATTGGCCCCGTAATTGACACTGACATTCCCTGAAGGACTGATCTTACCGCCAATTCCAGCACTAACATTAATTTTATATGTTTTTAAACTAAAATCAGCCATTACATTTTTATTAGCATTCATCGTCAATGTGCAGGAGCCGCTACCGCTGCATGCCCCTGACCAACCGCTAAATACGGAATCATTGGCCGCAGCAGCCGTTAAAGTAACGCTTGTACCATTTCTAAACTTTGCAGTACAGATGTCAGCCCCGGAATTCACCCCGCAATTGATGGTATTATTAGAACCAAAAATCATCCCAAAACCATCCCCGGCAGTAGAAACGCTCAATTGAAATGTTTGAGTAAGATAGCGATATAATTTGATTTGGTCATGCATGGTGTGAATGCCGCTATACCCCCAACCTTGAGGAGTTAGTGTTGGTTCTATATCATCGCTGGTGTTAGCGTTCCACCCCTCATCGGGCTGGCTAAATTCATTAAATTGGTGCAAGATCAGAAAGATCGGATCAAGATCTTTGGCCAAGGGCATGAAACTGTTAAATGTCGCATAGTCCCAGCCTCCATTTTGAAAACGTAATGCGTCATCCGGACAATATTTGGGAGCAGGACATCCCCAACCGCTCTCACCCATTGTAGCTATTGATACCGTAAAATTTTCGGCTCGTCGGCTAGGCCTAGGATTATTGGAGGATACAGGGAGTACATTATATGTTGGATAAAGATTATTAGATGATTTGTACCTGTCCACCCAGCTCCAAAAATCATATTGAGGAGCGATTTCAATAGGGCCTTTAGGAAGTTCAGTTTGATTGGCCCAGTATTGCGGCTGACTGTCGAAATAACCACCAACGACCCGGAACGTATATTTTGAATCTAACCCCAAAGCATGCAACTGGGCCATGACCTCGGACGGCAATGTGGACACCCCGATGAAGATCAACATGAGAGGGTGTCCTAAATAGATGACGTTTAGTTGCGGATACTTCTCCATATATTTGCTGAAATATAACGCCTCATTTTGAAGCCCTGTTAAGCCATTATTTTCCGGTATCAAATCCATTGAGTTAGTTCCAAACATAGGGATAAGTTTTAAGGGCGTCTTCATTTTAGACCATGCCGGATAAAGATTGGCCGTATTATGAAGGATTGTCTGATTGCTTTCGCGAAAGCTTTCCGTGGCAGGTGAACAAAATTTGGACGAAACCGGACCTGTGCTAAAAATACACCCCACATTATTGGTCACTTCGATCAACGCTGCATCAACTCCCATATACTGCATCCAATGAACATGCTTTTGAATAACTTTTGGATCAGTACTGTCATAACCACCGCCGACGCTTTGCATATCATCGGACTGTAGCAACGGCATGGCTTCGGCATTCTGGAACGTTACAGCATTCGGACCAAACCATGCCTCATATTCCATAACAACGACATGACTTCTTCTATCGACCGTTAATGGACCATTGGGAGTGCCTCCCATGGATGGGGCATTACTTCCAGTTATTTCTGAGGGGTCTCCCGTTGTCGCATCCTGGGCCAATGCGATTGGTATAGCTCCTGATACAAATGGAAGCAAAGTGATCATAAAAATTGCGATTACTAAAATATGTCGAATAAATCTACTTAACATATAATTTTCCTAAAGAAATTACCCTCCAAGCCCTGTGGGTTTGACTGGTTTTTTTAAAAAATCTGTCGTTATCGTATGGTTGGTCGTAACATTTGTAAATGTCCAGGTGACACCTGTGATATTTGGTACAAGTAGCGCCTTCCCATCCACCCAAACATGATTGACAAGATACCCGGTATCAGGCAATATTTTAATTGTTTGATTGGATCCGTAATTGACCTTTACTGCTCCGGAAGGACTTATTGTCCCACCTGTCCCTGCGCTTGCTGTAATAATCTCCGTCTGCAATACGAAGGTTGCTGTAAAAATATGCGTTGTTGTAACATCCACGAAAGTATACTGGCCTTTGGTTAACTTTACTGGTTTATTATCCACCAAGACCTGATTAACAACATAACCGGTATCAGGTGTAACTGTAAATGTTTGGTTGGCTCCGTAATTGACACTTACTGCTCCGGCAGGGCTGATCGTTCCGCCAGTACTTTTGGCGACGTAGATGATCGAATTTTGAGATTCAAAAACCAAATTTGAAGTTGTTGCCGCCATTTCGCATGTCGCAGGAGGATAAAAAGAAACAGCAGGAGGAGGATTGTCTAACGTAAGCAATCTGGAATTAGTACAGGACGCAACAGACAAACCATCCGGGCTGAATATGTTTCCGCTGTCAAAATACACATTTGAGGCATCGTGGACGGAAACAGGATATTGATAGTTGCCACTTGACCCTGTAGGCAGTGTCAATTGAAAATTATTTCCACTAAAAAGGGTATTATTCGCCGATGATATATTAGCCGCAACTGTCAATTCATCACTGGTGAACGTATTGTTGACCACAACTATATTTTGGTTGACACTGGGTGCGGAGGAACTTAAATTGGCAATTTCAGCATCATAGTTAGCACTACCAGCCCTCAAGCTCAACGGAAGAAAATCTTCCCGATGCCCCGTACCGTTAAAATGATTGTTACTGATGATCAACTCCTGAGCACCAATCCCCTCTCCCCAATATTGACTAGTCGAAAGGTCTATTTCCCCCATGGTTTGACCCATAAATATATTGTTGTCCACCCATCCAAACGGGGTCTGCAAGATGAGTGCATGTGCGCGGTTATACTGGAATTTATTATTGTTAATAACATAACGTGGCGCGCCGGACTGCGTAATGTCGGCCGCAATAAAGCCGTCTTCCCCCAGACTTTTGCTGATATTTTGATTCAAGGTAAGGATGTTGGCGTTATTGCTTCCGGGCACTGGAGTAGTAAGGACTTTCACTACGCCTTGAAAGTTTAAAGAATTGTCAAATATCGCAATGGAATCACCTTTCTGCGGCACGTAACTATAGACATTAGGCCATAGCAACTGGTCAGGAATAGATGCATTAAAAACAGAAGTAATCATAGGAGAATTGTTTGCCGCTGATGTTGGCGTAAACTTCACCATCGTCGTATTCATATCAAAAGCATCATCGGATTGATAACCGAAATGGCTATTATCAATAACAACATCACCGGTTACTCCGGTCAGTAGGGAACCTCCTCCTGTTGCAGAAACCGGCATATTCGCCATGCGTGTCAGCGTCAGATTCGTCACATGCAAACCACGTCCCCCATTGAAAGTAAAATCAGAACCGGGCAAATTCTCAAGGGTAATGGTGTCCAGTGTCACATCCTGACCCGCAACGGAGATGGTGGCGCCTAAACTATAAAAACGCAGAAGCACGGATTGTCCGACATTGAATTTAACCCCATAACTGGTGATTCCCTTGGCCCAACATCCGGTTGTCGTTGCCGAACAATTAAAAATCACTCCGTTGGTCACACCGTCCCCATATGAGACATCTTGATCCCAATTAACAAGGTCCCAATGATTGTCCGCCTTGTCCCACGCCGAGATCGCAGCTAACATTTTTGGCTGTGCTCCGGTAATCGGCGGGACCTGCACATCATAGGTATATCCGATGTTTCCATTCCCGCCAACGGCAGTGATGGTCCCAACGCTGGCAATCTGTAAATTCGGCCATTGAAAAGTAAAATTCTTAAGTATCACACGATTAACACCGTTAAAACTAATCCCGGGGCAAAAATCAGAAAAATTGATCGTTGATCCCTGCCCGTCAATCACCAGATCTGTCGCCCCCCCGGGGATCTGCCAATGCACATAGTGTGAACCACAATTTGAATTCAGGGGGAAAGTAATGTTATAGGTTTTATTGGGGGGGAACTGGACGATGGTTTTGGTCCTTGGTATACCATTAAGATAAAGGGCGTTAGTCAAGTAATCAAATGCCGACTGCCCTGCAGCTATAGATGGAACAACATAGGTTGATGTAGTGACCGGATTTTTAACAACAACTGTGACCTCCTTACCGCTGGGAGAGGTAAATTGCGACATATAGTCTTTATTGGAAGCATTGTAGGTCGCCGGCGATGTCGGCGACTCATACTGTGCATAAGTTGATGCTACCTGGGTATTCAAAAACTCAGAATGGAGACATGCAAATGTGTAACAAGGCTGCCCCTGTTGGGCTTGTGCCAGACTCGAAAAAAAGCACAAAACAACCATGACTCCTAAGAATCGATAAGAACGATACCCAACAGTACATTCATTTGTAAGTTTCAAACGTGCTCCTTATATAATAGATTGCCTACTAAAAGGTACCATATTATGCATAAGAATGCTACCCAGCCCCGTTTGTAACAGCTGCGGCGATATCTGGTAATAATTGGCCTGTAACAGGGTCGATCACACCGGAATAACAAGCTCCGGTAATGCCTCGACTTGTATTAAAAACCGTTTCATCACAATTCCAAATAGGCAATTTAGCCTCTTTATACGAAGCAACGGAATCATATGAGTAATAAAACACATTCTTGATATTGACAGGATTATCCGCGTTCTTAAGTTTTAAAATAACATCTTTATAAAAAGTACGGATAACTTGAGCGCGTGTCATGGCAGGATAAACCCCTTGATCGTCCGCCTTATTTTTATCTACATCTGATCCGTCGGTAGCTGTTACCGGCCCAAAAGGCCATTTTCTATTAGACCAGGTGACAGAACCTGATTCATTCCACTCAGTGATCCATATAGGTTTTTGGTCATTATGTGGAAGTATCGCTGCCTGATCGATCAGTTCCTTGGTTACTGTTTGCACCATATTAAGCGTTGTATCTGATGTCGGATAAAGATGGGAACCATAGCCATCAACCAGTTGGGTGTAATCAGAAATATTTCCGGAATTATCGGTGACATTAGCCAAAGCCTGGATAAGCGGTGCTGAAGTAGGATACGACGTCCCAAAGGTGATGATCTGGGCCTTGGGGAAATACTCCCTGATAAGACCGGCTGCTGCCTTCAAAAAAGGAGCGTAGCCGCTGGCAAAGGTGTTGATCTGTTCGGGTGTCATAAAAAATTTCCAATGATGCGCGGCAACTTCAGCATTCGTCGGATTATCTGCATTATTGCAGTATTGATCCAACTCATTACCTACTTCAAACGCATCCACTGAAACCCCTGCTTTTTGCAAGGCATTGAAATAATCCCGCAGGCGTTGTTCAAATTTCGGGATATTGATCTTGCTCAAAGGATAAGTCCCCCACGAACATCCGCTTCCTTCCTTAGGGATATAATCATTAGGATCAAAATCATCGTTATTTTGCCCAAAAACTGCCAGCATTTTCATCCCAAGTGCATGCACCTGAGAAACCTCGTCGATAAATAAGTCGATGCTCTTTTGATTATCATCCCCAAATCCATCACGGAACCATTTGGGATGAAGTTGGGATATGCCGTTAAGGATCTTCTTACGGACCTCCTCGTAAGTCTTGGGGTTCAAACCTTTACCTTTTATATAAAGCGCATTAAAAGGGTAAATTTTAGGTTCAGCCGGTGGACCGAGGGTCCATGCATTATGCGTGGAGTTTAAATTGGATCGATCAATTCCGATTTCGAAAACTGCCTGTCCGTTGCCTGACTCATCTGCGCGCACCGATGATGTAAGAAATAACAAAATGCATACAACATATGCTGAAAAATTTAGCATAAGTAATCCCTTCTATGATTAATGAACAAACAGACGACAGATTTGACCGATTAGAATGCCATTATAAGCGCCAAGGGTATGGCCCAAAATGGCCAAAAGTAATCCTACGGAAGCCAGGCCCGGCTGATAAACTTCAGCTACCACCGGTGCAGAAACCAACCCTGCAAGATTGGCCAAGGAAGCCGTAGCCACCAAGAATAACGGTGCACGGATCAAACGAGCGGTCGCGATCAATATCGTTAAATGGATCAAAATCACCACCACACCAGCCATGATTAAAATGCCCACTTGTGGGGCATTGCTTAAACTGGCACGGGCGCCGATGGATGTCAGCACAAAATACAAGATCCATTTGCCGAATTTGTTGCTCCCTGTATCCGGGAGACGGCTTATTGGTGTCATGGAAAAAATAATAGCAATGGTCGAAACCAGGATAATGGTCCATGCGTAAGGCGAAAGAATATTATTTCCTGTCGGCAAGTGGATAGATAATAGTTGAGCTCCCCTGCCGATCAATAAGGCCAATCCTATGACCAAAATCGCCTTACCCGGATGTACGATCTGTTTTTTCGTTTGAGTAAAGGACTGCGTACGTTTGGCTAAATCATCTAAGATCCTCCGGTCAGAATCATTCCAATTATCGAATATTTTTTGCCGAGAGGCTAAAGCAACCAAAATACCCATCCACGTATATGGCACAACGGTGTCCACAATGACCATAGGAAAAAATACAGCATCAGGGGTATTCAAGGCTTCCTTGACCGCAACCATATTGGCGCTTCCACCGGTCCAGGACGCAGCTAGAGCCCCGAAGCCGGACCAAAATTGGCCGCCGATCAAAGGTTTAAACATCACAAAGCTCGTGACCATGCCTAGCATAATGCCAAATGATCCGGCAAAAAACATCACCAGCGCCGCAGGCCCCAGACGGGAAATAGCTTTGATATCCATGTTGAGCAACAACAAAAAAAGGGCCGGAGGTAAAAGACACTTAGTAATCCCCGCATATAAAACACTTTTAGCGTCAATAATCCCGCAGGTGGAAAGGACCATGGGCAGGAAGTAAATCCAAAACATCGATGGAAGGAAATTAAAAAAATGCTTAGTGCGGGGATTCCCGGCTAAAAACAAAACGCTGGATTCAACCGTCAAGAGGACGAGAATAATGAGCAAAGGATTATGGATCATGGTTATGGGACTATACCAATACCCGCTTTAACCTTACTTAGATCGTAAACACCTTGAGATGATAAAAATGGATTGCGGACGGCTTCATTTTTGATGAAAAACGGAGTATCTAAATCTACGAAATCAAAATAACCTAATCCCGCGGCCATGTGGGCTGAAGCGGTCATGGCTAAATTTGATTCCATCATCCCGCCGATCATGAGCTTGACACCGGCGGCATGCGCAAGACGGCTGATTTCAAGTGCGTGCACAAAGCCGGTTTTCATCAGTTTAACATTAATAGCACCGGCCGCTTTTTCCTTAATGATACGAATTGCATCCGAAAGCGACGATGCGCTCTCATCCGCGCAGACGAGAGACCTGGATTCACGCGTAACCTTCTTTAACCCATCCCAGTCAGCTTTCGGCACGGGCTGTTCGATCAGATCCGGCACAATTCCGATCTTGCCTAGACTTTTTAAGAACAGCAGAGTCTCCCTGGATGTGTATCCTTGATTAGCATCAAGAATAATTTGTGCACGCGGAGCAATCTTGCAAACCGCCTCGACCCGTTTAAAATCCATATCCATATCGCGGCCGATCTTAATCTTAAAAGCACGAAAACCTTGTGCTCTAAACACCCTGACTTTTGCCTCAGTCTCCTCGAGATCCGCGATAACAATGGTGATATCCGTACGCAAACATTTGGGCTGTGAGGCCCACAAGCGCCATAATGGGATACGCATATAACGTGTTAGCGCATCAAAAATAGCCATTTCCACCGCTGCCACGGCACTTTGATTATGGGGCAGACGCTCATGCAGTTGTGTTGAAATATTTAAATAATCCTCTATTGTTTTCCCTTTGAGCCAAATAGCTATACTCTTCAAATTTTTTAAAGTCCGCTCGATTGTTTCGCCGGTGATGTGCGTAGCTACTGCTGCTTCACCATGACCTTTGACGCCATCTTTTAATTCAATGGCGAATAAAATATTCTCTAAATGATCGTGCTGTCCTGTTGCTATACGAAAAGGTTGGTACAACCCAGCTTGAAGTAATTTAATGGAAGTCTTAACGATAAGAGATGACTTACTCAATGGTCACAGTCCTGGTCAAACGCCTTAACAAAGATCCTTTTTGGGTACCCTGCCCTAATGATAAATCCGAGATGATCACACGATCAATGGCGTAATTAATTTCTTTTTGGTCCTCTATTTTTTTATACCCGGTAGTGTCGTGAATGACATAAGGCTTACCGTCAACCGTTCCTAAGTAAAGCATGATATGACCCTTCATGGCCAAAAGAGTGTTAGCGCCAGTGGCCTTGGCAATGGCCGCAATTTTTATGCCATCATTATTTTTTTCATCGAAATCAACGGCACTATTACTAACTTGGGCTTGGGCCCAGGAATCGCGCGGCAGGTCAATGCCTACCGTAGCAAAAACCATCTGCAAAAATCTGGAACAATCCTGTTCGCCGTACATATCTCCCCAACCATAAGGCTGATTGAGCATCATCAAAGCTTGCTTATAAATATTCCGGGCGGTAAAAGGCAAAAAACCTGTGCTTACATCCTCGGCATTCATATACCCTTCTTGAACTGTCAAGGTTCCGTCGGCACCCATCACAGGAACATTGACCGTCACACGCCCGGCATCAACGCCAGATAAGGGCAAACGCATACCCATTCGTACGTAATCATAATAATCAGTCATATCTTCATTCAAGAAAATATCCGCCTTGGGTTTGATCACAACTCCAAAATCACGGTCTTCGGCAAATTGCTTGACCTGATTAACATCTCCCAACGCAATATTCTTGGCTTCAACCCATCCGTCGCTGATAGCCGTCAGCGTATAGTACCAAAGCCCGTCGGCCGACGTATGGACAACAGCCACCGGTGTCCCTACATCAAGAGCACTGTTTTGCAACTGGTCAAAATCATAATCATTCTTTTCTTCATATAACCCCTGCTTTGTCGGCAAAAATCGCTGGGATGCATAATGCACCACCAAACCATAACGGGGAGCGACACCTACAACCACCCCGCTTAAATTCATGTTGTGCTTTACATCATCCATAAAATCCTGATCATCCCTGACACCGGCAGCCGTGTAATATTCCTTGGCTATAATATCCGACAGGGTCTTTTGAAGATCATCCAACAGTGACTCTGTTTTTTGATCCTGAATGAGAGTAAAAATATCCTTGGTTAATTTATTATCAACGCGCAGGCGGGTGTTGAATTGGTCGATCGCATCAGGGCTCATGATCACCGTGTCCGGCGAAGGATGATGGCCGATCCAAAAACCCGCAGTTTTCATCAGGCGCTGGGAATGTCCTATCAGAGAAGGGGCTTCATAATTGATCCGCTCTTGGGCTAATACACGGGAAGAAAGGAATAATAAAACAAAAATAACGACGAATTTGAACTTCATAAAATTATCTTATCACAAACCCTAAAAAGGGGACACATTAATGTGTCCCCTTTTTAAGCCTTTTTCAAGGATAAATAAATTGTATCGGGGTTTGTACATCCGGATGCAGGCTTTTATGCACCGGGCAACTATGTGCTGCAGTTTCAAGCATGGTACGCTTATCCTGAGGAATACCAGGAGCCATGTGAAAAGTGACCGTAATACTACCAATGCGCCTTGCAGGAGAAGAGATCATTTCCTTGCTTACATCAACAGTCGTACCTTTTAGTTCAATATTATGTCGGGCAGCGGCAATGCCCATGACCGTGAGCATGCAGGAACCTAAGGCCGCGGCCACCAAATCTGTCGGTGAAAAGGCCTCACCTTTGCCCATGTTATCTTTAGGGGCATCCGTACTGATAACACTGCCTGATGGTCCATGAGTCAAAGCGCAATGTAGCTGTCCTTCATAAACAATGTTCATTTTAACCATAAGCCACTCCTTTATTGAACAGGTTCAGTGATGATGCCTTTTTGAATATACACCGGCCTCACAAAACTTCTGAAGGTGGGCAAGAATAATGTAAATATACCTGCCGCTATAATACAAAGAATCCCGCCACCCAGCAAAGTGTTATTAGCTCCTATTCTTGTGGCCAATACTCCAGAAAATAAACTGCCAAAAGGTGATAGGCCCATAAAGGCCATGGTATAAAAGCTCATTACACGCCCGCGCTTATCTTCCTCTACGATGGTCTGCAAAATGATATTGGAAGACGCCATTTGCACCATCATACCAAATCCGGAAAAGAAAAGCACCGGCATGGCGATCCTCATCAAAGATGTGCGGGAAAAAATAATGACCCCCACGCCAAACAAGGCAGCTGTAAAGGCAATGATTTTCCCCAGACCTAACACATTTTTACGCCCTGCTAAAAAAATAGCCCCTGCCAATGCACCCAAACCGGAAGCAGCCATCAATAATCCTAACCCTCTTGATCCACCATGAAAAATATCTCTGGCAAAAACCGGCATTAAGGCTTGAACACCACCGGAAACCAGACTGATCGCCGATAAAAGCATTAAAATAGTTCGGATCGGCATAAAATTTATTGCGTAAAAAAATCCTTCCTTTAGTTGAATCATGACTGATTCCTTCTGACGCTCCAATGATTCCCATGGAGGTAATTTCATCAACGCTAAAGATAAGAGCACGGCTATATAACTCACAGCATTGATCAGAAAACATGTGCCTTCCCCGAACAGGGCGATCAAAATGCCCCCGATGGATGGCCCGATCAAACGGGCGACATTCACCATTGAAGAATTGAGCGCAATGGCATTGCCTAAATCTTCCCTGTCAGTTATCATATCCACGGTAAAAGACTGGCGTACCGGTATATCAAAAGCATTCACCGCTCCCAAAAAAAAGCTTAATGCAATAATATGCCATACGGCGATGGTATGCGTCGCATAAAGCACAAAAAGGACAATGGCCTGCAGCATAGCCAACGATTGGGTAATTATTAACAGACGGTGACGATGGTGGCGGTCAGCAATTACGCCGGCCAAGGGGGCCAGAAGAAAGGTAGATATCTGACTGGAAAAACCGACTAACCCTAATAAAAATGCAGAATTAGTCATGGTGTAGACCAGCCAGGAAACAGCGATCTGCTGCATCCATGTGCCGATCAATGAAATGCTCTGCCCGCCAAAAAAAAGGCGGTAATTTTTATGGCGCAAGGCGCGAAAAACTGTTTTAATGTTCATAATTAAAATACAATAACATGACATTAAATTATGCCAAGTAAAATCTCATCTCATCACTTTGCCACCGCCCTAAAAAATCCCGATATCCGTTTTTTCATTGGATCTGTCGGATTTTTTACCTTAGGCAGCCGCGCTTTAGCAGTGGTTATAGGCTTCCAAGTCTATAAAATTACTCACAGTGCCATGTGCCTGGGATGGCTTGGCCTTGTGGAGGCTATTCCTGCCCTTTCCTTGGTCTTAATAGGCGGATATGTAGCGGATCATTTTAGCCGCCGTAAAATTCTCCTGATAACCAGAGGCTCATCCTGCGCCTGTGCACTGGCCCTGGCCGCATTATCTATGCATAACCACGCTCACTCTCTCATTGGACTTTACTCTGTTATATTTGCTGCTGGCATTGCCCGTGGATTTGCAGACCCTGCCAACACTGCTTTTGAGGCACAAGTAGTGCCCAAAACAATAACTGTCAGCGGGTCGTCGTGGATTGCCAGCGTTTGGATCGGCTGTTCCATCATTGGGCCAGCCATCATTGGTTTTGTTTTTGCCGCTTGGGGAGCCCAAGGCAGCTATCTATTGATCACCGGATTTTTTATTCTTTCCTGGCTCTCAACTTTATTGATTGGCCCCAAGCTTCAGGTTATGCCTCAGCAAAAAGAACCCATATTTAAAAGCATTTCCATGGGCTGGCGCTTCGTGCTAAGCCAGCAGCCTCTGTGGGGCGGTATGACCCTGGATCTGATTGCCGTGCTTTTTGGGGGCGTGATCGCCCTTTTACCCATCTATGCCACTGATATCCTGCACGTCGGTGTTAAAGGTTTAGGCTTGCTTAATGCCGCCACCTCCGTGGGAGCTTTAAGCTCCATGCTTTATGCCACCAAGCATCCTCCCATTGCCCGCGCCGGACGTAATCTTTTTTTTACCGTCGCTGGTTTTGGCGTGAGCATCCTGATCTTCGGCTTTTCCAAGAATTTCTTATTGTCCTTGGCCGCTTTAGCTTTAAGCGGGGTATTTGACGGGATCAGCATGATCATACGGCGATCGATGGTGAGGCTCTTGTCCCCGGATGATATGCGCGGACGGATCTCATCAGTCAGCTGGATATTCATTTGTTCTTCTAATGAATTAGGTGCTTTTGAAAGCGGCATGGTGGCCGCCTGGCTTGGGGCTATCCCGTGTGTTGCCGTCGGTGGTGTAGTGACTTTAGGGGTGGTCGGAATTACTGCTTGTCTTGCTCCGCAATTACGTAAACTTCGTTTTGATCCGCATACGATGGAACGTATTTACTTGCCGTAGCTATCACCCGCAAAAGTACCGTCGGTCTTCTTTTGAACATCTTCCCCGATAAAAACACCGTCTTTGGCGGCATTAGAATTCTCCTGGGCAAAAGGAGCATCAGTTTCCTGTTGCTCCTCTTTATCAGAATTATCTCCGGCAAAATATGAGTTTTCAGGCTGTATGGTGTTGGCTCCTACAAAAGCACCGTCTGTTTGTTTTTGAACATCTTCACCAACAAACGAATTTGTATCCACACTTTTAGAATCATCCCCCATAAAAGAACTGTTAATAGGCTTTGGGGGATTGTCTCCGACAAAAGAACCGTCTGTCTTTTGTTGGACCTCATCAGAAAAGGAATTATAGCTCAAAGTAATAACGAAAAAAATTAAGATCAAACACGAGTATTTCTTCATCATTTTATTTTTACCAATATCCCGGCAAGTTCGCGGCCCAGGGCTTCAATACTGGCTTGTTGCTTGGGATCCTTGAGCTTTCCGTCTGTATCAAAGGCTTCGTGAGCTTTAGGGACAGCGACTTGGGCTGGCAGGACGATGACACTGATATTGGAAAGAAGCGAACGGACAGTCACCAATCCGCGCAAGCCCCCGAGCGCTCCTGGTGAAGCACTCATCAGGATGGCCACCTTACCCGCAAAACAAGCCAAAGGCGCTTCGCCGGGTAAAGGACGTGAGGCCCAATCAATGGCGTTCTTTAAAACCCCGCTGATACTGCTATTGTACTCCGGCGCAGAGATCAATAACCCGTCATGGGCCAAGAGCAAGGCCTTGAATTTTTTTGCATTCTCCGGGACGCCCTGCTCTGTTTCCAAATCCCCGTCGTAAAGAGGCATGGGGATATCGCGCAGATCCACATAGGTCACATCCGCGCCCGCCGCACGCGCCCCCTCAATGGCGATTTTAACAAGCTTCTTATTAAAGGATTCTTTACGTGTACTGCCGGCAAAAGCCAGGATCTTAGGTGTGTAAGACATGTCTTCTCTCCTCTAGATTAACCAAAAGTAAATGCATAAATAGATGTTCCTGCATCCGGAAATTCCAGGCGAAGGGTGTGGATTTCGACCTTGCCCTTAAGATCAATTATATCGTAAAGGCGTTGATTATCCAATAGGATATCATCCATTGGTTTTCCATCCATCAATACTTTAACCTTATCCCCCGTATGTGCCGGACCTATTACCAAAAAAACTTTATCAGCTTGAAATTTAAGTTCTAGTGCCGCCCCTGGACCTGACTTGGCAAATTGCTCTTGAACATTCCAGGTGCCTTGATAGGCAAAATGATTAAGAGAAATTTCCGTAGGTAGAGTAAACGCCTGAGATCCCTTCTCAAAGTCCTCAGGTGAAGCTAAGCGCTCAATACGCTTGCTTCCTAAATACGTTTCAGGAGTAAGTGCATACCTGGGCGTCTGGTCTATGACCCAACTCAAGTCACCTTCAACAGCGTGTCCGTTTTCTTTTAAAAGAACCCGTATCGCTTCTTCCATATGATCATAACCACCTTCTCCAAAATGGGTACGTCGGATATGTCCCTTGGCGTCTATCAAATACTCAGCCGGCCAATAATGATTTTGATAATTCTGCCAAGTTTTATAGTCATTGTCCTGGACCACCGGATAATTGATGCCAAATTGTCTAATGGCATTCCGAACATTTTGAGTGTCACGCTCAAAAGCAAATTCCGGCGTATGAACGCCCACGATCACCAGCCCGTCATTCTTATATCGCTCATACCAGGCGGTTAAATGCGGCAACGTGCGCACGCAATTAATACAGGTGTACGTCCAAAAATCGACTAAAACAACTTTGCCGCGTAAATCTTCTATAGTTGATCCTGGAATATATCCCTTTTTGGCCCCCGTGTTAAACCAAAGATCTGTTCTGACAAAATCTGGCGCCAAGCCTCCCTCGGATAATAATTTTTGACTATCTTCGGTGATAGTTTGTGTTTTACGACCAGCTAAAACATCTAATTCTTTTTGCAGATGGTTGTTATTCTCGAACTGCCCCAAAAACCGGCTGTAGCCGGGAAAAAGATTAAGGACCCGGGCCTGAAGCACTTGGGCATAATTTGTATAAATCAAGATCGCTGTAATAATCATAACAAGACCAAAAGCCTGCTGGATGACGCCGGTGTATTTATTCACTTGGCGCATTTTCTTAAACAAGCCCGCGCTAAACGAAGAAAAAATATACAGCGGAATTCCTAAACCCAAGACATAGGCCAGAGTGATAGCTATGACCTTGATATTCACAGATTGAGTGGCGGATAAAGTTGCGATCGTCGCTAAAATTGGTCCGGCACAGGGGGCCCAAACCAAACCTAATGAAAAGCCGGTGACTACGCCTGCGCCCAAACCAGTCCCCTCTTTTTTACATTTTGATTGTAGAGGCCCCAAAACATTATTGATAAAAACTTCGAATTTTGCCCCCAGGGACGGGATCAATAAAGACAGGCCCAACAAGCCAATAACGATCGTGGCCACCAAACGTAAAGCGTTCGGATTAATGGGAAATATTTTCTCTATATAGGAAATAAAAAGAGTGAAGATCATAAAACTCGTCATAACGCCCAAAGTTATGCCGAGCGATTTTCTTTTTCCGCCGCTGGAAGATGCGGAGAATACAATAGGCAAAAGCGGCCATATGCATGGCGCTAAGATCGTAATAAATCCGGCTAAAAATGAAAAGACAAGTAGTATAAGCATTAGGGCTTATCTATAAATACTTCATTTTTATCGAAACGGACTTTCTTAAGTTGAGAGTAATGGTCATCAACAGCGCGATACCCGATGGCACAAAGCACCACGGACTCTAACCCTTCTTTAGGTAATTGCAGGATCTCATCAAATTCTGTGGCGTTAAATCCTTCCATGGGGCAGGCATCAATTTTACGGTGGGCACATTCTGACAACAGTATGCCTAAGGCAATATATACCTGATTATGCATCCAGTGTGACGCGGCCTCAGGACTTTTAGCTTTAAGCGAAGCAATTATCTTTTGCTCATAGCCTAATAAAGATTCTTTCGTGACTCCGCGGACTTGGGCAATATGGTCCAAATGTCGTTTCACATAATTTTCATCCATGATTTTTAAAGCACAAAACACAATGAGGATGTCCGCATCTGTCACCTGAGGCTGGCCCAAGGCGTGTGGTCTTAATTTCTTTCGCAAAACAGGGTCATGGACAATGACGAATTTCCATGGTTGTAGACCATAAGAAGAAGGAGAAAACCGTAAGACTTCCAAAAGCTCTGCGAAATCCTGTTTTGAGATTTTCTTAGAAGAGTCGAATTTCTTGGTAGCATAACGCCAGTTCAAATCATCATTCATGGCACTCTCCTGGGATAAACGTACATTAAAAAACCCTCTGTGACCTTTCGGCCACAGAGGGTTGGAAATACAAGAACTTGATTCTTATATTTTTACAACGTTTTGTGCTTGTTCACCCTTAGGGCCGTTGACGATTTCGAACTCAACATCTTGTCCTTCGCCTAACGATCTGTAACCTTCACCTTGAATTGCGCTGTGGTGAACGAATACATCTTTGCCGTTTTCGGGAGTAATAAATCCAAAACCTTTTTGATCATTGAACCATTTTACTTTACCTTTAACCATAATCTTTGAAACCTCCTTTTGATCGAAACTTGAGTCCCTTTACGTGACCATAAAAAAACCGCCAGGCTATAATCTACACCGTGCGGTTTAAGATCACAATCCTTGAATCGAACTCGTTGGATAGTATGCCTTACTTTAATGCGTTTGTCAAATTATATTATGGGTTTTCTTTTTTTGAAGCTTCCAAGAATTCCCAGCGCTGATATACTTCTAAAAGTTCTTGCGCTAAAGTTTCTGAACGGGAATTGACACGCGCAATTTCTTTTGGTTCTCTTTGATAAAAATTAATATCTGCCAGCAATGCAAATATTTCTTCTTGTTCTTCCTCGAGCTTTTCAATCTTTAAAGGAAGAGCTTCAAGCTCGCGCTCTTCTTTAAAAGAAAGTTTTCTTAAATTAAGCGGCTTAAGCGGTTTCTGTTTCTCTTGAGAAGAAGTGACTTGTGGTTTGGCATTGGGTGTCTTGACCTGACGCTGATTGACCCAATCATCATAGCCGCCCGGGAATTCTCCGATTTCTCCTGCCCCTTCCAAGACCATGGTGGAAGTAGCTACATTATTTAAAAAGGAACGGTCATGGCTGACTAAAAGAAGCGTGCCGGAATATTCCATTAATAATTCTTCCAAAAGCTCCTGGGTTTCAATATCGAGATCATTGGTCGGTTCATCCATCACTAGAAAATTAGACGGCTTTGTAAAAAGCCTGGCTAAGAATAAACGGTTGCGCTCGCCACCGGAAAGAACTTTAACAGGCGTACGTGCCCGGTCAGGCGTAAATAAAAATTCCTGCAGATAACCGATGATATGCCGGGGCTTGCCGTTGATGGTCACCGTATCCCCGCCGGGACAGACAGATTCAATGACGGTCTTTTCCTCATCAAGCTGCTGGCGCAATTGATCATAATAGGCAATCTCCAGATTAGTACCATGACGCACCTTGCCTTTTTGAGGCTCCAGCTGGCCCAACAAAATACGCAACAAAGTAGTCTTGCCGCAGCCATTAGGACCGATGACACCGATTTTATCGCCGCGCATGATTTGAGTGGAGTAATCCTTGATCAAACATTTATCGCCATAAGCAAATCCCAGGTGGGACGCTTTGATAACCAAATGTCCCGAAGCCTCAGCTTCATGAGCTTTCATGACCACCTGCCCGATATGCTGACGCTGGGCCTGTTTTTCAATACGTAATCGCTCCAGGGCCTTGACCCGGCCTTCATTACGTGTGCGACGGGCCTTGACCCCTTTACGGATCCAGACCTCTTCTTCCGCTAATTTTTTATCAAATTCCATACGCTGGACAGCTTCGTTTTCCAGGGCCATGCTTTTGCGTTCCAGGAAGGTGGGATAATCGCAGGACCAGCTGAAAACCTTGCCACGGTCGAGCTCCACGATCCGTGTAGCCAAATGCTGCATGAACATGCGGTCATGGGTGACAAAAAATATTGTACCAGGATAACCCTTTAAAAAATCTTCCAGCCAATTAATGGTATCAATATCCAAATGATTGGTGGGCTCATCCAAGAGTAAAACTTCAGGTTTTAAAACTAAAGCCTTGGCTAAAAGCACACGGCGTTTTTGCCCGCCGGATAACTTTTCAAAATCCGCTTCACCATCGAGCTTCATATGAGACAAAACCAATTCGACCTCAGCATCGATATCCCATCCGCCGCTTTGGTTTAATTCACTCTGTAAATTATCCAACTGGCGCATTAATTCAGGGGTATGCTCGGTATGCAGGCGATGGACCACGTGATGATAATCGCTTAAAAGTTTGGCACGTGGACCCAAGCCGGAAAATACGATATCAAAAACAATGCCTTTAATATCATTGGGAACTTCTTGAGGCAGATGAGTAACCTGTATCCCCTTTTGAAAAACAATCTCCCCCTGGTCAATGGAGACTTGACCGGCCATCACCTTCATCAAGGTAGTCTTGCCCACCCCGTTACGGCCAAGCAAAGCAATGCGCTCTCCCGGCTCAACCTGAAGGCTTAAATGATCGAACAAAAGAGGGCCACCAAAGGCCACGGATATTTCCTGCAAACTGATTAATGCCATAAGCCGATTAGTCTACTACAGACGATATGATTTAGCTATCAATTACTACTGCCTCTATTTCATTGCTAAGTTGGCTCAAAGCCCCTTAAATAGCAATAAAAAAACCCGGCCTCGTTGCAAGACCGGGTGTTTTTCGACGAGAACTGATTTTCCCCACTACTGTTTATGTCCCGTCGGTTTCATATTCTTCCAGACGGTTTCCCAAAGCAAACTCAATCTTGGTAATAAGATTCAAGGGCCTAAAGGGTTTAAGGATAGATGTTCTGATACCGCATAATTTCATCATCAATGCATGTTGTTTCTCCGTAAAAAAGCCTGTCATGGCAATAACAGGGACCCCTTTGAGAAGCAAAGAATTCCTTACTTCATCAGCAATCTGAAATCCGCTTTTAGGGCTCATTTTTAAATCCAATAAAATAAGATCAGGCTTGTTTTTTAAAGCAGTATCAAAAACCTTGGTGCCATCGCTAATGGCAATAACGTCATAGCCCCCTAATTTCAATAAATTCTCCAATTCTTCCAAGAGTTCAACATTATCATCTACGATCATGATAAGAGCCTTGGTCTTAGTACTGGTCGTTTGCTCTGCCTGCAAAAATTCAAAATTTGTACTTATCATTGACACCCCCTTCTTACAATGGCCTGCTTCTGATTCAAGAATACCTTTTACCAACCAAAATGACAATGGCACCATTCTACTTTTTACTACCACTTTTCTACTAATCCATTGACCTTTTGAATAAAATTAACTAAACGTGGCGAGTAATTCTTTATTGGTAGGGATTTGTTGGAGCTTTTTGACCAGGGTCTGGGCGGCTTCAATGGGGCTAAGGCTCGCTAAACTTCGCCTCAACCGTTCGACTTGTTGGTACTCTTTAGGAGATAAGAGCAATTCTTGTTTACGGGTGGCACTTTTGGAAATATCGATGGCCGGGAAAATACGGTGATTGGCGATTTCCCGGGAAAGGACAACTTCCATATTACCCGTACCTTTAAATTCTTCAAAAATAACCTCATCCATGCGGCTTCCGGTTTCGATGAGAATGGTCGCTAAAATAGAAAGCGATCCGCCATTTTCAATCTTGCGGGCAGCCCCGAAAATGCGGCGCGGTACCTCAAGGGCACGGGCATCCACCCCGCCTGAGATCGTACGTCCGCTGGAACGTGTCTGCGCATTGTGCACACGGGCGAGTCTCGTCAGGGAATCTATAACAATCATCACATCCCCCCCTGACGCCACCTCAACAAAGGCCTGACGCATCAATTTATCCGCGATCTCAATATGATGCTCATAGCTTTCATCCATGGATGAATAATGGACTTCGCCGGAACATGTCCTCTTAAAATCAGTGACCTCTTCCGGCCGTTCATCGATGAGCAGGCAATATAATTTTATTTGAGGTGTGCCTTTAGATACGGCCTGACAAATGTGTTTCAAAAAGGTGGTTTTGCCTGATCCCGGCGGCGCCACGATAAGTCCGCGCTGCCCCATACCGATAGGACAGATCAAATCCATGGCCCGCATGGTCAATTCCTGACTTCCTGCTTCCAGAAGAATACGCGGAGATGGATCAATGGGAGTCCCTGCCAGGAATTTCTTTTCAGATTCATCCCGACGAGGCGGCTGCACAGGACGAGCATGTGGATTTTGAGGTCGACGAGCGTTATTATATGGGCGCATGATTATAGTGTGTCTTTATACCGTAATAGTTGTCCGCGAAGAGGGTCGCAGACCCAAATGTTATTTTGATCATCCCCAACAACGCAATGTGATCTTTTATTTGCCGCAGCTTGTCCTAACAAAGAAAGCCCGCCTTGAGCGGAAACTCCTATCACTGAAAGGGTGGCATTCTTGGAAGAGGTCAAATACAAATGAGAAAGCTTTACATTATAACTTATCACATCTGCACCTGGGTCGGTGATTAAATTACTAATTTCTTTATTCCCATGATTGAGATCAAAAACCGTAACCTTGCCTTCACCACAGCTAACAAACAAAAATCCTTTTTCTTCATCCAAGGCGTCCCCGCGTGACTTTGCACATCTATTGGGCCATGTTGCGACTATCGCATGTGATGCTAGACTAATAGCCGCGGTATTAGGGCCTAAATTTGTATACGCATACCCCCTACGATCAATCATCAAGGACTCTGGCCCCTTAGGAACAGGAATACGCATGAGTGACCTAAGCGGATGGGGGCCTCCTGAAAAGGTAAAAATCTCGATCTGCTTATCATGCGGTTCAGTGACCCATATCTCCTCATGTCTAGGAACCATATTAAGTTCATAAAAAGGATATATCACATAACGCACATAATCAGCATCGCCTGCCAACTTAGCAGTATATAGTATTTCCCCTGACTCTATACTAACTGCATCGAGTTCTTGCCTACCGTGATCCGCAACAAATATAAATCTATCTCCCTCATCTGCAGAAGAAATACCAACATCATGACCCTTTTGCATGACAGCACTTGAGCTAAACCCGCCGATGCTTGTCATCTCAAAAGTCGTGGGATTGATCAAATACAATTTTCCTGTATGCCCAGCCGGCACCAGCACCCTATGCAAACCTGATGAAAAAAACAAATCATCAAACCCAATCCCCCCTTCGCCGCCAGGAATAGCAACAGCTGTAGCCTTCAAAGAAGAATCAGATGATTGAGCATATACAGGACTGGTCATTGCTGCGAATATTAAAATAAAGAATAGTATCATAGTTTGATCTCCTATATCGGTGCCAGTCCTGATGGCTCAAAGCAAATTAAAGCGATAGCCGATCCCGGGTTCGTTGATGATTCGCTTGGGATTTGAAGGGTTGTCCTCGATTTTTTGGCGCAGGTGATTTAGATAGACCCTGGCGGAATTAGACTTTTCTTCATTCTCTGTTCCCCAGACTTCCCTTAGCATTTGCCGCATCGTTAAAACCCGCCCTGCGTTTTTGATCAGCGCCGATAATAATCCGTATTCAATGGCGGTCAATTTAAGCGGTTGTCCGTTTAACATCACATGGCGTGTCGTAAACTCAATATGTAATCCGGCATTATCAAAAACTTCATTAACGATTCCCGGCGTGGTCTTTCTTCGCAACACGGCTGAAAGCCTGGCGGTAAGCTCTGAGGCTGAAAACGGCTTGGTAATATAATCATCTGCACCGCTTTCCAGGCATTTGACCTTTATCTCCTCCTGCCCACGGACAGAGACCATAAGTACAGCCACGTCGCTGAATTCTCTGATGCGCAACAGCACATCAAAACCTTCCATATCGGGAAGGCCCATATCCAAAAGTACCGCTTGAGGTTTTTTATAGACAAGCTCAGCCAATCCTTTTTCACCGCTGAGGGCAGAGCTTACTTCATAGCCGGCATGCGTGAGAATGACCCCCAGCATTTTTTGGATCTGTGGCTCATCATCGATGACAAGAACAATTCCTTTGGACATCTTATTCTTTTTCTGCCATGGGTAGGGTAATCGTCACCATGAATCCATTGGGAGATAAATTTTCTGCTTCAACATCACCTTCATTTAATTGCACAAAACGACGGGCAATGGAAAGGCCTAACCCTAACCCGCCTTTTTTGGTCTTTGCCCCTCGATAAAACTTGTCAAAGATCTTGGCCAGGGTCTCCTTAGGGATGCCTTCTCCCTGATCCACAACGCTGATCCTGATCTTTTGATCCATAATACGGACAAGGATATCTATCTCTTCGCCTTCCGGGCCATGCACCAGGGCATTATGGACAATATTCTTCAACGACTGTGTGATCATATAAAAATCTGCATTCACATACAAAGTCCCTTGAGGACAATCCACATGAATACGTTTTTTATCTTGCTCGGTTACGACCTGCTTGAGGGCCTGGGCAATAATATCCTTAACTTCACACCAGGCAAAATTAGGACTTAAATTACCGGTATCTAATTTAGTCAGATCCAGCACCGCGTCAACCCCGCTAGTCAAACGCAGGCAGGCCAGACGGCATTCTTCCAACAGATCCATGGCATCTTTAGGCCATTGATGGTATAAAACCAGAGCGTCAAGGTAACCGGAAATGATCGTCAGCGGTGTTTTTAACTCGTGCGATAGATTATCAAGCAATGCGCTTTGTAAATTTTGCGTATCTTCCTTCATTTTGGCTTCACGCGATATCTTTAACAATTGGTCTTTTTCCAACATTACCGTCATCAGTGCCGTAAAGGATTCCAATAAGGTTCTTTGGGCCAAATCCAACGGCCTTTCATTTAAAAGCTTAATGGCCAGCACCGCCCTGACCTGTCCCGACGACAATAAAGGCAAATACATCAACGGTTGTTGCGGCAAGGTATCCGAGAAACGTCCTGCGGCTTTTTTATTGGCCACCACCCATTGGACCAATCCTTTTTGGTTATCCGTCATTTCGATCGTGTCCCCAAGCACATTATCAAAAACAGGATGATCATTTTCATCAACCATCAAAACACAGCTCTCGGAATGGCAAAGCAAGTTGATCTGACCGGTGGCCACCCGCATGGCTTGAGCGATATCGGTCGTAAAAGCCAGGGCACGGGTCAATTCATACAGGGACTCAGAACGCAGGCGCTGTTTCTGTTCTACTTCTTTTTGCCGGCGCAGTTTGGAGGTGACAAAACCCATCATCATGGCTGTGATAAAAAACATCCCTAATAAACCCATATCGTAGCTGCTTTTGAAACCAAAGGTATATTGCGGAGGGATAAACAAAAAATCCCATGCCAGGGCACTTAAAGCCGCCAGCATAAAGGCCGCAGATCTGCCTAAAATTGATCCGCTTAAAACGACGGTGAGTAAATACATGAGCCCGGTATGATGATAGCCGGTCAAAGGCGCCAAAAACATGTTCACTAAAGTAGCAATACCAAACATTAAAAGACTTAACCCGTACTCATGGGGCCTCAATTTTGAAAAAAGATATTTCGGTCTTTCGGGGAAACTTTTCTCCGTCGATGACATGCGCACCATGTGCACGTCGATCTGGCCGCTTAAATTAACCAGACGATCAACCATGGTGGGAATTCCCAATAATCGCTGCCAATTTTTCTCAACAGATTTCCCTACGATGATTTGAGTGACGTTCTCTTTATTAGCCACATCAATGATCACTTGAGCAATATCATCCCCCACCTGATGGATAAGCTCGGCCCCCAGCTGACGGGCCAGGGCTAAATTCTTCATAAGACGTTCTTTATGCTCTTCGGAAAGAGGTACAGAGCCTTCCACGTGCAAAGCGATCCAAGAAGCGTCCAGCATACCCGCCCAACGACGGGTCATACGGATCAACGATTCAGAAAACGGAGTGATCCCAACCGCAACCAGGATACGCTCGCCGCTTCTGGTGGGGCCTGAAAGACCTTTGGCCAACATCAGCGAACGCAGGTTCCGGTTAACATGGGCGGTGGTCAAACGCAACGCCATTTCTCTTAAAGCTGTCAAATTTTCGGTTTTAAAGAAATTGTTCGTAGCGGCTTGGGCTTGATCAGGGACATATACCTTGCCTTCGGCCAGACGTTGATGCAAGGCTTGGGGAGATAGGTCAACCAGGGTAATTTCTGAAGCCTCATCAAGGATGGTATCAGGGACTGTTTCTCCGACGACCACACGGGTCACGGCCAGGATATCTTCCCTGCGGCTGTCGACATGCTGTACATTAAGGGTGGTAAAAACATCAATATCTGCGGAAAGTATTTCTAAAACATCCTGATAGCGTTTGGGATGACGGCTGCCCGGAGCATTGGTATGGGCCAGCTCATCAACTAAAACTAATTGAGGACGACGCCTGAGGATTTCATCAATATCCATTTCCTCTAAATGAATGCCGCGGTAATCAACTTGCTTTAGAGGAATTTGCTCTAGACCTTCCAACAAGGCCTGGGTTTCTACACGGCCATGCGTACAAGCCACCCCCACCAACACCCGGAAGCCTTCGTTCTGGCGCTGGCGCGCCTCCTGAAGCATGGCATAGGTCTTACCGACACCAGGGGCCATGCCGAAGAAAATCTTCAGCTTACCGCGGTGATTATCTTCGGCTTTTACTCTGGCTAGAATTACGTCCGGGTCTGGTCTTTCCATGCCCTCTATCTTACTTCATTTAGGGCCACGTGGCATTATTTTTTATACTGATCTAAAGCGAGGTTGACTTGCAACACATTCACCACAGGTTCACCCAACAGCCCTAAAAAGCGACCTTGGGTGCTCTGGTCGACAATTTGTTTGACAGCCTCCGGGGTTAACCCCCGCACGCGGGCGAATCGGGCCAGCTGGTAATTCGCAGCGGCTAAACTGATATGCGGGTCTAAGCCGCTGCCGGAAGAAGTCACCAAATCCACAGGAATTGGATCAGTATTATCAGGATCAACTGCTTTTAAAGCAGTCATTCTCCCCTTTACCTCATCAAGCAGGGCGGGATTTGTCGGCCCTAAATTAGAACCGGAAGAAGAAGAGGCGTTATAAGCAGGACTCGTCGCTGAAATCCTCCCCCAAAAATATTTCGGATCATCAAAATTCTGGCCTATCAAAGTTGATCCTAATATCTTGCCATCTGGCGAAACGATCAATGAGCCTTCGGCTTGCTTATGAAACACCGTTTGGGCGATGGCGGTCACGAACAACGGATAAAGAACTCCGGTGAGCGCCGTGAATAAAATAAATGAAACGATAGCTGGTCTAATTTGTGCGAGTAACATTTAAATCTCCTTCATTAAGGTGCGTCATTACAATATTAAACTAAATGTAAAGCCACTAAAATCAAATCGATCAATTTAATCCCGATAAAAGGAGCAATAATGCCGCCTACTCCGTAGATTAACAAATTATCCCGTAAAAGACGGCTGGCAGCAACGGGCCTATACGGTACGCCGAATAAGGATAAAGGTATAAGGATTATAATAATCAAGGCGTTAAAGATAACCGCAGATAGGATCGCACTTTGCGGGGTGGCTAAATGCATGATATTAAGCGCGCCTAAGGCCGGATACGTCCCCACAAATGCCGCCGGGATGATGGCAAAATATTTGGAAACGTCATTGGCGATACTAAAGGTTGTTAAAGAACCTCTGGTGATCAAGAGCTGTTTGCCGATTTTAACGACCTCGATCAATTTCGTCGGATTGGAGTCTAAATCCACCATGTTCCCGGCTTCCTTGGCTGCCTGTGTCCCTGTGTTCATAGCAACGGCTACATCTGCTTGAGCTAAGGCAGGCGCATCATTGGTGCCATCGCCGGTCATAGCCACCAAACGGCCGCCGGTTTGCATATCGCGGATCAATTTTAATTTTGTTTCCGGTGTCGCCTGGGCCAGAAAATCATCCATCCCTGCTTCCGCCGCAATAGCAGCCGCTGTCAGAGGATTATCTCCGGTGATCATGATGGTCTTGATACCCATGCGGCGTAATTCCGCGAAACGTTCCTTGATGCCGCCTTTGACAATATCTTTTAATTGAATGACCCCCAGGACATTTTTATCCTCAGCTACCACTAAAGGAGTCCCACCACCCTTAGAAATGGTCTCAATAGATGTTTTCAAATCATCGGGAAAAATCCCGCCGGCCTTCCTGACATAGCCTTCAATGGCATCAACAGAACCTTTTCTGATTTGACGGTTTCCCGCTAAATCCACCCCGCTCATTCTGGTTTGAGCGGTAAAAGGAATGAACCTCGCTCCCAAATCATGGGTTTGCCGTTCTCTAATACCATATTTTTCTTTAGCTAAAACAACGATGCTGCGGCCTTCAGGTGTTTCATCCGATAAGGAAGACAATTGAGCGGCATCAGCCAAAGCTTCAACACTTACTCCCTTGGTGGGGAAAAAAGCCACTGCCTGCCTGTTGCCCAGGGTAATGGTCCCTGTTTTATCGAGTAATAAAACATCAACGTCCCCTGCGGCTTCAACAGCACGGCCGGAGGTGGCGATAACATTAGCCTGGATCATGCGGTCCATACCGGCGATACCGATAGCCGGCAATAATCCGCCGATCGTTGTTGGAATAAGACAAACTAACAAAGCAACCAGGGCTGTTACAGTTATCACGACACCTTTCCCCGCAGTTGCGACGCTAAAAATAGAAAATGGCAGAAGGGTCACTGTCACTAAAAGGAAGATGATCGTAAAAACCACCAGTAAAATGCTAAGCGCAATTTCATTGGGTGTTTTTTGACGACGGGCCCCTTCCACCATGGCGATCATGTGGTCCAAAAATGTTTCTCCGGGATTGGCGGTGATACGAATAACCAACCAATCGGAAAGGACACGGGTTCCCCCGGTAACAGCCGAACGGTCTCCGCCGCTTTCACGGATAACCGGAGCGCTTTCCCCGGTAATAGCGCTTTCATCAACGGAAGCCGCCCCTTCAACAACTTCGCCGTCCATCGGGATAGAATCGCCCTGTTCAACAAAAACAACATCCCCTTTTCGCAAGGTGGTCGCTGAAACACTTTCGAAATTAGATCCGTACACCGGCTTGGACATTTTCTTAGCCGGTGTATCCTTACGGGCTTTGCGTAAACTTTCAGCCTGGGCCTTGCCCCGGCCTTCAGCCATGCTTTCCGCGAAATTGGCAAATACTATGGTAAACCACAGCCATAAAGAAATGGCCAGGATAAAACCGGTACCTGTTTCTCCGCGCCCTCCCAAGGCCTGCACAAATAATCCTGTCGTCAATACGCTGCCGACTAATACCACAAACATAACAGGGTTCTTGATCTGATGCCTGGGGTCTAATTTTTGAAACGAACCAATGATGGCAGGCCCTAATATCGTCGGATCAAAAAGTGAAGTTACTTTATTATGTGTTTTTTTCATACTATCCTTTCAACATCAAATGTTCAACAATCGGCCCTAACGCCAGGGCAGGGAAGAATGTCAGTGCTCCGATGACCACGATCACGACGGCCACAAAAAAAACAAATAGCGGTGTGTGCGTCGGTAATGTTCCCTGGGTAGCGGGTACGATTTTCTTGGCGGACAAAGAACCTGCAATGGCCAACATGGGAATGATCAACCAATAGCGGCAAAAAAACATAGTTATTCCTAAGAATACATTGTAAAAGACAGTATTCGCTGATAAACCGGCAAAAGCACTTCCGTTATTACCTGCCGCAGATGAAAACGCATATAGAATTTCACTAAACCCATGGGCCCCAGGATTGGCGATCCCAGCCTTGCCCGCGACTGTAAGCACGGCAATGGCTGTCGGTATCAAAATAAAAATATGCGGGATTAAAGCCACCAGGGAAGCCATTTTTATTTCAAAGGCCTCGATCTTTTTCCCTAAATATTCCGGAGTACGGCCGATCATCAGCCCGGAGATAAAAACAGCAACGATCACAAAGGCGATCATGCCATAAAGTCCTGAACCCACCCCGCCAAAAATGATTTCCCCCAACTGCAAAAGCAACATAGGGATCATCCCGCCTAACGGCATATACGAGTCATGCATGGAATTAACTGAACCATTGGATGCCGCGGTGGTGGCCACTGCCCAAACGGTAGAAGAAACTATACCGAACCTTGCTTCTTTTCCTTCCATATTGCCGCCGGGCTGAAGATCAGTTGCATTCTGGTTAATGCCCAAAGGATTAAATAATGGATTTCCGTTTTGTTCGATTTGACCCACAATCCAAAGACAAGGTATAAAAATAATCAACATAGCGGCCAATATAGCCCAACCCTGACGACGGTCTTTGACCATGTAACCAAAGGTATAACATAAGGATCCAGAGATCAAAAGTATGGCCAGCATTTCCAGAAAATTCGATAAAGGCGTTGGGTTCTCATACGGATGAGCGGAATTCGCATTATAAAATCCACCGCCATTTGTCCCCAACTGTTTAATAGCAATCTGGGAAGCCACAGGACCTAAAGCAAGGTCTTGTTCAGTTACCGGTTTTCCATTACTATCTTTTTCGGTTTGAAGATATGTTGCCGCGGCACTTTTGCTAAAAGTCTGCGGGATACCTTGAGAAACCAAAACTAATGCAAACACGAGCGATAAAGGCAGTAAAATATAAAGAACAGTCCTCACCATATCAACCCAAAAATTTCCAATGGTATTCATCTGCTTTTGAATGAAACCCCTGATTAAAACCACAGCGACAACCATCCCTGTAGCAGCTGAAAGGAAATTCTGTACGGTCAAAGCCAGCATCTGAGTCAAATAACTCATGGTGCTCTCTCCGCCATACCCTTGCCAGTTTGTGTTAGTGGCAAAACTTACTGCTGTATTAAACGACGAATCCGGAGTCACTGCTGTCATGGCCATCGGATTTATAGGAAGGCCGGCCTGTAATCGTTGAATGGTATAAACGACCAATATACCTAATATATTAAATAACATCACGGCAAAGGCATATACCTTCCAGGACATCCCTTGTTCTGATTTCACACCACAAAGACGGTAAACCCATCTTTCTACGGGTGCCAACCACACATTTATACCCATAGGGCTTCCTTCATATATACGCGCCATATAGATACCCAAGGGCTTGACTAACACAAGCAATACTAAAAGATAAATACCCATTTGAATATAATCATTGAAGCTCATTAGAATATCTCCGGTTTAAGCAAAGCTATTAAAAGGTAAATAAACAAACCAAATGAAGTAAAACCGCCGATCCAATAAATGGCTAACATAGTTACTCCTCCCTATACTTTTGAACATAAAGCAATAAACGCCCAAGAAATGAGCCCAAAGAATAACGTGAGACCTATAAAAACAATATCCATCATAAAAATATCCCCCCTTAACAATAAACATTCCTTAACACACAAATAAGTTTATCATCATCTTCAATTTTACCTAATTAAAAGAAGGCCTTAAAGTATTAAAAAAGTATTAAAATGGCTTAAAGGTTAAAATAAGGGTGTTAAAGAACTAAATTCCATATGAAAAGCTTGCAATTAGAATCATGTGACGTTAATTTAGAGCTATGAATGACCTTCCTAATTTGATAAAAAAATTCCATTCAATTGTCTTGGTATTGGCCGGCCTACTCCTCGCTCTGACTAGTCTCATCCCGCACATTCCATTATCACACGATGTGGCTTTTTATTTGATCCTGCCTCCTATCCTGTTTCAGGGGGGGATGCAATTAAATTTGAAGTTCTTAAAACAAGACTGGAAACCCATTCTGCTTTTGGCAATTCCAGGTGTAGTCATCTCGGCTTTACTGGTGGGATATCCCCTATCCTATTTCTGGCATATCCCTTTAAATTACGCGTTATTATTCGGGGCCCTGATCTCTCCGACAGACCCTGTTTCAGTATTAACGATCATGAAGAAAATACGGGCTCCCCAACGTTTACGGACAATATTGGAAGCAGAAAGTTTATTTAATGATGGGACAGGAGTGGTCCTGTTTATGGTCATTGGGTCCATGATCCAAAATAATGAACCATTCCATCTTGGAGCTGCTCTTTTCCAATTTCTGCTCATTTCCGGTGGCGGCGCTTTAGTAGGCGGCTTATGCGGCTATTTAATATACCGGTTTATCAAGACTATCGATTCTCCTTTATGGGGACTGGCCTTGAGTATTGTGCTGGTTTTTGGCACGCCCCTTATGGCGGAATATATGCATTGTTCAGGGATCATTGCTATCGTCACTGCAGGCCTGGTCATGGGAAGCGGACAATTGTCCTGCATGTCCCCCAAAAGCCGTGAAACGATGGAGAATTTTTGGAAAACCATTGATCTGATCATGGTCTCTCTGATCTTTTTCATGATCGGTCTTCAGTTACAATTCATCGGTAAGAATAATTTACTCGAGTTCAAGGGAATGATTCTCATAGCAGCGCTGACTGTTTTGATCTCGCGGGTCCTGGTTGTTTATCCAACGATCTATTTCTACAACCAATTTCCAAAGCATCCCATCCCTTTGAAATGGGATCATATTCTTTTTTGGGGCGGGTTAAGGGGGACCATACCGATCATCCTGATGCTGCAGTTGCCATTATTCCAATACCGTCCGCTATTTTTATCTGCGACTTTCGGCATTGTCATATTCAGCATTATCCTCCAGGGACTGACCATCGAACCTCTTTTGAGAAAATTCAAACTCCAAACTTATTCATAACCAAACTTCTTGATAAACCATACCTTCATCACCTGAACGGACCATAGATAAAGTCCCACAATACCAATGAGAAACAAGAAGAATGATGCGGGAGGCATGACAAATTTAAAATACGCTCCGAGCGGAGTGTAAGGAAGGACCAGCGCTATCGATACAATGTAAATCGACGTGAATATTAAGAATGGACTTGGCCAACTTTCAATAAATGGAATTTTCCCTGTACGGATAATATGAATAACCAACAGCTGTGTGCACATGGATTCTAGAAACCAGGACGTGGCGAACAGAGCTTGATTGGCGTGAAAAATAAAGATCAATACACCAAAGGTTAAATAATCAAAAACAGAACTTAAGGGACCAAAATACATCATGAATTTCTTAATATATTCAATGTTCCATGACCTTGATTTTAAAAGATAGTCTTCATCCACATCATCCGTGGGGATCGCGACCTGTGAGGCATCATATAAAAAATTATTCAAAATGATCTGTATCGGATACATGGGTAAAAACGGTAATAAAAAACTAGCCCCTGTCATGCTGAACATATTACCAAAGTTAGAACTAGCACCCATCTTGATATATTTGAATATATTTCCAAAAACACGTCTTCCCTCTAAAACACCATCACGAAGGACCATTAAATTCTTTTGCAAAAGAATGATATCCGCGGATTCCTTGGCAATATCAACCGCATTATTAACAGAGATCCCCACATCCGCCGCTTTGAGGGCTGGGGCGTCATTGATGCCATCCCCCAAATAACCCACCGTATGATTATTGCGATGCAAGGCATGGATAACACGCTCTTTTTGCAAAGGTGAAAGCCTGGCAAAAACCGTTGTTGTTTTGACTATTTCCTTAAGCTGGTCATCCGTGATCTTCTCCAGCTGGTCCCCGGTCAAGAGCCCTTTAATATCAAGCCCCACCTCACTACAGATCTTTTTAGTGACCAGGTCATTGTCCCCGGTAAGCACCTTGAGTTCTATCCCCAATTTCCTCAATACTTCAATTGTTTTTTTGGCTGTTGGCTTAGGCGGATCGAGAAACGCGATATAACCTTTTAAAACCAGGTCGCACTCATCATCCTTGGAATATACATCCTTGTTAACATCCATGTCTTTATAAGCAACCGCCAAAACCCTGAAACCATCAGCACTTAAGGAATCATATTCTTCCTTCAAATCTGTCCTGACAATCTGATCCAATTCTTCCAGGTCACCTTCCAATTCATATTTCTTGCATCTTTTCAGAATTTCTTCAGGTGCTCCTTTAGCAATGATCTTATGCTTCCCCTCCATATCCACGACCACCGACATGATCCTTCGTGAAAAATCAAAAGGCATCTCATCAATTTTCTTGTATTGTTTTACGACTAATTTTTCATATTTTAATACCGCTTTATCCAAAATATTCTTAAGGCCCGTTTGATAATAACTATTGAGATACGCCAGCTTTAACACCCCCTGGTCTTCATTCCTGACCACATCACAATATCTCTCCAAGACGATGCGATCCAATGTCAGGGTCCCGGTCTTGTCCGTACAAAGCACATCCATCGCACCAAAATTCTGGATCGAGTTCAAACGTTTGACGATGACTTCCTTTTTGGACATCGCGATTGCACCCTTAGACAAATTGATCGTCACGAGCATAGGAAGCATTTCAGGTGTCAGGCCGATGGCCACCGCCAACGAGAACAAAAGCGCTTCCATTAAATTACCTTTGGTAAAATAATTAATGGCGCAAATAACTACGACCAAAAACACCATAGCACGGATCATGAGCCAAACAAATTTATTGATCCCGCGATCAAAACTGGTTGGCTGATTGATGGATGAAAGCCTCTTGGAAATCTCGCCGAATTCAGTGGCCAATCCTGTTTTGATAACTACCGCTAGAGCGGTCCCGCTAACTACACTGGATCCCATGAAGGCAACGCTATTGGCCCCGGGCGTTTTTTCTACCGGCATGGATTCACCGGTCAAGGCCGCCTGATTGATAAAAAGGTCTTTTGCCTGGATGATCCTGATATCCGCAGGAATCATGTCACCTGCGAAAAGATCGACGATGTCCCCGGGGACGATCTGCTTGATGGGAATTTCTTTAGACTTGCCGTTACGACAGACAGTCGCGGTGGCCCGAACCATTTCACTTAACCTATCCGCCTCTTTCCCGGCACGATACTCCTGGAAGAAGCCAAGAACAACGCTCGCAATGGCCATCAGGGCAATGATAGAACCGCTGACCGGATCCCCTGTCCAAAAAGTGACAGCTGCTATAACAACAAGTAAAACAACCAGGGGGTGAAAGAATTTGAGGACAAACTGTAGCACCAGGGTTCTTTTTTGTTTTTTGGCAGCTTCATTAAACCCATATTCGGCGAGACGTTTTTGAGCCTCAGCTTCAGAAAGTCCGTTTTGAGAAGTTTGAAATTTCTCAAAAAGCGTCTCTTTCGGACATGCCTTATAATCAAAATCAAGAACCTGTGATTTTAGTTGTTTAGTCATAGCGGGTTATCTTACTAAAAAATTAAATTTTTGCAATTTTAATTACCAAGGCAGGTACCTAACGCCCGCGCATCTTTTATAAGAGGATGATCCAGAGCTACCAGCCTTGATCCCTGAGCTACCCTTGATAAAGGGACCTTGACCATATGATTATCTTTAACACCTACCATGCAGCCAAATTCACCTTGTGCAATAAAATCAACCGCCTTTGATCCTAATTGTGTTCCTAATATCCTGTCAAAGGGCGAAGGTGAACCTCCCCGTTGGAGATGACCTAAAACCACATTGCGTGATTCAATGCCTGTTAATTTTTCAAGCTCCTGACCGATGATAAAACTTACCCCGCCCAAACGCTTAGGTTCTGATCCATCCTTGACCATCCTTTGAACAGTCACGTTGCCGCCCAAGGGCCTTGCTCCCTCAGCTACCACTAATATTGTAAAATGCTTGCCATTTTTTCTGCGGTCTTTGATGTGCTGGGCGATTTCGGATATGTCATAAGGGATTTCGGGGATAATAATACCATCTCCCCCCCCAGCCACGCCCGCATATAGAGCTATCCAACCGGCCGTCCTTCCCATCACTTCAAGGATCATGATCCGATGATGTGACTCAGCCGTGGTATGAAGCCGGTCAATGGCTTCGGTAGCTATATGAACAGCCGTATCAAAACCAAAGGTGACATCTGTCCCTTTAACATCATTATCAACAGTTTTAGGCACTCCGACGACAGCCACCCCCTGAGTAGACAAACGATGTGTCGTGTCCAGGGTGCCGTCGCCTCCGATGCATACCAGGCAATCTATTTTTAATTTGCGTAAATTCTCAATGACTTGAGCCGAAAGATCTTTGTAAACAAAATTACCTTTTTTCTCGACAGGATATTTATAAGGATTAGCCCTGTTGGTCGTCCCTAAAATCGTTCCGCCCAAGGTCAGGATACCTGACACGTCTACTTCATTCAATTTCCGGTGCCTATTAAAAAGCAATCCTTCAAAACCATCCTTGAAGCCGATCACTTCATAGCCATATTCATGGATCGCTTTTTTGGTCACAGCCCGTATAACGGCATTTAGTCCGGGGCAATCCCCGCCGCTGGTCAAAACTCCTATTCTTTTTATTTTCTTTTTAGCCAAGGGCCGTCTCCTTGTGTAAAACCGGTTTTAGCCGGGTCACTGCCATCATCAAACCAAAGAAAAACCACATCAACATTCCAAGCTGTACCGTATAAAAAGTATTATCAAAGCAACTTTGAACTAAAAAACCAAATAAGCCTGCCAGGGTTCCCTGAAGTATGGTAAGCGGCCACAGATCTTTTATCTGCTTACAGCAATTAAAACCATGTCGCAACAGAACAAACAACATCCATAAAAAACACGTCAATCCTATTAGCCCTGTTTCCGCAGTCAACTGAAGATAACAATTATGGGCATACCACCATGTGTCTCGATTAGGGTCCCGCTTAATGATCCTTGAATAAGTATTGAGGCCTGTCCCGCAAACCGGAGATAAACGAATGATCGATACCGCTTTCTTCCAAAAATTTACACGGCCATCTCCGCCTCCCTGCTCTATAACAAAAGTAAAATATTGAATACAGTTAACGCCATGATTGTAATCTTCATTCTGAAGTTTGCACACCCTGCCGCTATCATTAATCAAATGCATATGTCTTACATTGTTCAAAGAGGGCAGGAAGATAAAAATAAAAACTAACAATAGGGCCCCTACTATTAATAATTTCCGCCAATCCAACAATACCATGGCAAACAATATAGCTAAAAATCCGATCCAGGAACTTCTAGAATAGGTCCAACATAAACAAGTCAACAATAAAACTAAAAAGAAGGCCAGCACCACACCAGAAACCCAAGATTTATTCCTTACTATCGCTGTGTACAGAAAATGAATAACTAACCCGATGACGGGCAATAAATACGCACCAAAACCATTAGCCGTGTAAAAGAATGAATTGACCCTATTTCCTGTAAGAAGGTGTTTCCTAAAGAATTCCCAACCAAAAAAATGTTGAATGACTCCGCTTAAGGCTGTTAAAAAAGCACCCGCCATAAAGAATTTTAAAAACATCCAAATCCGTTTCTCGTCTGTGAAGACTTCTATAAAACTAAAATACAAAAATACACATTTAAGAAATTTGCCAACAAAAGCCTTAAGACTAAGGGCAGGATACTGACTGAACACAACAGAAAGAAACATAGCAAAAACAAGAAATAGTAGAGGGCGATTGAGGACATTTACAGGAGCTCCGAGGCTTTCCCAGATGAAACGGATCTTGCCATTAAAATTTAAATTAGTCGTCTTTAACGGCCAATCAATAACGATACGTGTTATTTTCTTTAACAAATAAAAGAAAATAGCCAAAACTGCAAAGGTATTAAGTAAGGCAATAGAGACCGGCAAGAAAAACACTGCGGCACTTAATGCATAAACCATTCCCCAATCACAAAAAGTCCCGATGGTATTAAGCGATATGGTCGATTTATTTGGAATATCCATATTTTTGATAATCAATCCCCAGCGCTTCCATATCCATTTTCATAGGTCCGTGGAACCCAAAAGGTGTTTCGATAAAAAAAGCATCCACCACATCTTTGGGGGAAACTTCCAAACGGTTTTCACTGCGGGCGTTCGTTTCCGCTCTTTGCGAAACCTTCGTTGCTGCGATACTGCGCAAAAAGACGGGGATCTTGGCTAAGATTGCTTCGTAATGATCCTTAGCTGTATTATCCCAATTCATTTTATTCTGATATCGTCCTGACTGACGTGGTCTTCATAATAAGACTCCCCCCAGCCAACTATCCTATTATTGATCAAACAAACAGGGACTTTCTTTTGTGAAGATTCGTGTTGCCTGTGATAAATATAAAATTCTACACGGGTCAGATCGGATCTCTTATAAATTTCTATGCTGTCCGGTTTCCCCAGCAAATCAAACATCTGCAACTTGGTCATGCCATATTGGGGGTCAACAAAAGACTTCACTACCAGATTAGAGCTAGAGGCACAACCGATAAGACTTAGACACAATCCGATAATTAAAAAATTCTTCATAAGAATAATTACGCCCTTAAACCCTCACTAAAAGCCTCATCGAACAGATCTATCGCTAAATCTATTTCTTTATGCGTTATATACAAGGAAGGGGCTAATGTAAAAACATTCTTAAAATATCCGCCGATGCTTAAAAGCAGCCCTCGTTCACGTCCCGCCGCGGTTAATTTTCCTTTGAGCCCAATATTCATGACCTTGTCCGTCAATTCGCGGTCAGGAGTACGTCCGTCTTTTTGACAAATTTCAATACGCAGGGCCAATCCCAATCCATCCACATCCCCGATCTGCGGATATTTCTTTTTTAATTCTTTAAGACGATCTAAGAAATACTTGCCCTTTTCAGGGACGCTGGAAGAAAAATCTGAATCCTCAATAAGGTTCATGACCCCTAAAGCTGCAGCAGTACCTATAGAGTTAGAAGAATAAGTGGAATGTGTTGAGCCCGGAGGGAACATTTCCGGAGAGATCAAATGTTCCTTGGCCCATATACCTGATAGAGGATTAAGACCATTGGTACAGGCCTTACCAAAAACAATAATATCCGGAACTACATCAAAATGCTCGATCGCCCACATCTTGCCTGTACGATAATAGCCCATATGGACCTCATCATCTACGAATAAAACATTGTGACGGTCAAGTAATTTCTTAAGTTCCTTAAAATAACCCTTAGGCGGCACGATATAACCTCCGGTGGCCTGCACCGGCTCGACAAAGAAAGCCCCGTATTCACAATTCTTGGTTTTAGGATTAACCAATGAATAATATTCTGATTCGAATAATTTCTCGAAATCCTTAAAACAAGTCATGTCACAACCATTTTCCCCACACCCGGCAGAACAACGAAATTGGTAAGGGTAAGGGACAAAATGGGCCCGGTCGGCGAAATGGCCAAAATGTTCACGATATCGATAGCTGGATGTTATCGCGGTTGCCCCCAGTGTGCGGCCATGGTATCCGCCCATAAAGGCAAACGCTGCATTTTTCTTGGTATAATTGCGGACGATCTTGATCGCGTCCTCAATGGCAGATGCTCCGCCGATGTTAAAGTGTACCCTGCCTTTTTCACCAAAAGTCTTTTCAATATTCTTGGCGATCTTCTCGGCAAGCAGGATCTTTTCTTCGTGTAAATACTGGCAGGATAATTGCGGAAGCGCGTCGATCTGATCTTTGACAATATTATTTATATACTCATTCTTATAACCGAAATTAGCCACTGAATGCCACATCTGCAGATCAAGATATTGGGTCCCATGGCTGTCATAGACATAAATGCCCTCAGAACGGCTGAAGATCTTCAGCTCCTTGGCATAATGAACTGTATCTCCCCAGGAACAATATTGCGCTTCCTTGGCCAACAGTATTTCTTCTTTAGTAAGCGTAGTATCTTCCCCAGGACGTGACAATTGACTCATGGAATTCCCCTTCTCGATTAGAAATACGGCCTTTCAAAACAGCTTAAAGACAAGAACTGAACATTATACCATAAATAAAGAAACTGTCATTGAATTAAACTAGTGCGCATCTCTTTAAGTTCTTTTTGGCGTTTGGCGTCCAGTTTAGGGTAGGACATATTCAAGCCCTTCAGGGCATCTACGATGATCTGAGAGATGATCAGATGTGCGTTTTCTTTATCATCGGCAGGAATAATATACCAAGGGGTGCGAGCGGTACTGGTAGCACTCAAACAAGCTTCATAGGCTTTCATATAATCTTTCCAGAATTTCCTCTCTTGTATGTCGGCGGGACTGATCTTCCAATTCTTTGAGGGATCATCCATGCGTTTAAGGAACCGTTGGCGTTGTTCCTCTTTGGAAAGATGCAAAAAGAATTTAATGACCCTGGTCCCATTACAATAAAGGTGCTTTTCTAAATCCTTGATCGAGCGATAGCGTTCTTCCCAAACGGTCTTTGAGCTTAAAAGGTTTTTGGGTATCTGTTCTCCTTGAAGGATTTCAGGATGCACACGGGCGATCAGGACTTCTTCATAATAAGAACGGTTGAATATTCCGATCATTCCCCGTTGAGGCAGATCACGGGTTGTTCGCCATAAAAAATCATGCCCCAACTCCTCGGGGCTGGGATGTTTAAAACTAAAAACCTGGCAGCCTTGAGGATTGACTCCGGACATCACATGCTTGATAGCCCCATCTTTTCCTGCGGCATCCATGGCCTGAAAAATCAGTAAGATGGCATAACGGTTATCCGCATAAAGAATATTTTGCATCTTGCTTAATTCTTCAATATGACAGCCCAAAACCTCTTTATATTGGTCCTGGGACTTGTAAAACGGCTTAACAATGGTGGGGCGTTCTTTTAATTCAACGCGGTGACCTTCAATAACCTGGAAATCTTTAGGATTGATTTTCATTTATATACTCTACATCCTTATTGCTGAAATTGCAAATCAGTACGTTCAACCTTCTTCACTGATGCGGCAGGGGGTCCAAGCAAAGCGTTATTTACCGGAGGAGTGATCTTTTCAATATCAGCCTTTAAAGAATCTATATTTTCTTTAAGTTCAGGGATATTTAAAGCAACTAAATTCGTTTCGATACTTTTTGTTTCAACCTGAGAGTCATCCATCTTTTTATCGAGCTGAGCCAATACAGACACATAATCCTTTTGCCACCCTTTCATATCCTGCTTGATGGCGTCTGCCTCGGCTTTAATATCTACCAGGGCATTTTGAATCCCTTTACTCTCACTTTCCATTTGCTGTCTTTTTTCTGCTTCTTGAAGCAGAGCGTCTTTCTGAGCAGCCAAATCATCATTCTGGCTTTTAATTTGCTGTTGGGCGCTCTCTATACCCTTGCTTAAACGTTCAATTTGGTCCGATTGATATTTAAATTTATTGCTATTGAATTCTGCCTCTACATCCAGCTTATCCCTCATGGCAGACAGTTTCGCCTTTTGCTGCTCATAGACACTATAAAGCAGTACATTGAAGGCTATAACAGTAAAGCCTATGACTAAAATAACGCCCTTTAAGATATTGTCCCATAATTTCATATTATTCAAGTATACCCGATAAAAGTCGAATTTGCCATTTTTCAAGAACACCAAAAAGTGTTACTATAAAGCCATGCCTTTGGAACAATTTGAAGATTTTTGCTGCCCTTACTGCGGGGAGACTAATGAACTTTTAGTTGACCTAAGCGGTGGGACACATCAGGAGTTTGTGGTGGATTGCGAGGTTTGCTGCGCACCTATTATTATCCGCTTGATAATACGAGGAAATGAAATCATCTCACTGGATGTTCAAAGAGAAAATGGATAATTACCAATCAACCGGGAAGTAATCTTTGAGAAATTTGCCGCACCAGTGCTGGCCTGTGATAATGCCGTGGAAAAACGGGTCGCAAACGCGGGCAGCCCCATCCACGATGTCTAAGGGCGGCTGAAAATCATGATTTTCTTGTTTACGCGTTGACAAGGCAATAGGATCCTCATCGGTGACCCATCCGGTATCTACGGCATTCATGTAAATACCATAATTGACCAGATCACTCGCTGAAGTATGTGTCAGCATATTCAATGCGGCTTTAGCCATATTGGTATGTGGATGCTTGTCAGTTTTGGTATACCGGTGGAACTTCCCCTCCATCGCAGAAACGTTCACAATATGTTTTTGCCCGGTATTTTCCCTCTTCATCATTGAACAAAGTTTATTACACAGAACAAAAGGAGCAATGGCATTGACCAACTGCAGTTCTATCATCTCAGCAGTAGGAATATCTCCAATACCCAGTCGCCAGCTATTCACTTTTCTCATATCCACCTGCTGCAGATCTGCATCTAGTTTTCCCTGTGGAAAGATTTTAGGGGCTTCTAAAGCATGATCATGCGTATAGGGGATCTGGGAAAGTTTAGCTGAAGCACTGATGCCGATGCCAGGCATTGTTCCATTCCAAGCCAGTACTGGGGCCAATGCATTGGAAGATGTAACACCTGGCATCACTTTGGTTTTACAAATTTCAAAAGAACCTAACAAGAGCTGGACATTTGCCGGCAGATCTTTAAGACTAAGCGATTCATTAGCCAAAAGATGAGCATAAAAACCCGGTGGGCGTCTGACGGTTTGCGCGGCATTATTGATCAATAGATCTAACCGGAGATATTTTTGTTCAACATAGTTACAGAAAAGCTCGACACTGGGCGTATGCCTGAGGTCCAGTCCGTAAATATCCAGTCGTTTACCCCATTCTTGAAAATCAGCTTCACGGCTATAGCGAAGTGCCGCATCGACGGGAAAACGGGTGGTGGCGATCACATGGGCCCCGGCGCGCAACATCATCAGGGAAGACTGATAACCGATCTTTAAACGCGATCCGGTGATCAGGGCAACCTGGCCTTCGAGGGAAGCCGTCTGAAAACGTTTGGCATAATTTAATTGGGAGCAATCCGGGCACATGGTGTCATAAAAGAAATGGACCTTGGTAAATCCTTTTTTGCAAATATAACAGGCGCGGGGATTAATTAATTCCTGTTCAAGGAAAGCTTCTTTTTTATCAGCGTGTAAAATAGCTTTAGGAGCGCTGAACACCGTCTTCTCACGAGCCATACGGATTCCCGTGGACTTTCGTAATTTTCGCTCATGATCATCGATGCGCTGCTTTTTAAGCCTGATGCGGTCTTTTTTTCTTTTGCGGATCTCATCACGGTCCGGCCGGGAAATTTCTCCGGCAGCTTTGAGAATGGCAATTCTTTGTTCCTTGGCCAAATGAGCTAACTCGACACTGTTTTTGACTAAATCATCAAGCAGGTCGATGCATTTTTGTATTTCTTCTATGGAATACTTCGAATCGACGATTTTATTCATTTTAGGCTGGATAATATACTTTCAAGTGGGATTTAAGGGTCAAGACATCCACTTGGCCTGAGGCTTTGGGCTTATTGAGAAAGGTGTAGGTGTACATGCTTCCCACCGCTGGCAGTATCAAACGGGATATCGCACCCAAAGGCCCTAGCGATATGGTGATCAAAGGATGCTTGCGATGGTGATGAGTAAAACTCATCATTGTCATCACATCGTCGAAGTGATTTGCCTTAGCTGCGATCTTAACAATATCAGCCCTTGTCCTTAACGCTTTTTTAAAAATAGTTTCCAAATTCTGCGGCATACCATCCAGATAATGACTGGACACGATGACCCTGACCTTGGATTTACGGGCTAAAACAATAACCTGCTTCAATAGTGACGAGCTTAGTTCAATATCGACCATGTCAACCAAAGGCAAGGCAGCGGTAATGATCTGTAACTTGAGCGTATCGGAGAATATCTTTACTGCCCCCTCTTTTTTCTGATTACGCAGTGTCAATAGTAAAGGGATCTTTACAAGCTTGCGGTGTTTGATTTGATCAATGATATACGCAGGGTCTAATTTTTTAAACAGATCCACTCGCAACTCAAGCAAACCAACGCCCAAACTTTTAATTTGGGCGTTGGTTTCTTGGTCGGTAATGACCAGTGCTATTTGTGGATCAATTTTTGACATGCTTTATATAGTCGCTTCTGCTTCTTTAGCCGCCATGTCCAAGAAGGACTTGATACGACGGGAGCGTGTCGGATGACGCAGTTTTCGCAAGGCCTTAGATTCGATCTGGCGCACACGTTCACGGGTGACGTTAAATTCGGCCCCTACTTCTTCCAAGGTGCGTGAGGTCCCGTCCATGATCCCGAAACGCAATTCCAAGATCTTACGCTCGCGGTCATCCAGGGTCGAAAGCACCGAAGTGATCTCTTCCTTGAGCATAGAATGCAAGGTGGCATTCGCCGGGGAAACAGCTTTCTTATCTTCAATGAAATCCCCGAAATGCGTATCACCTTCATCACCGATCGGTGTCTGTAAAGAGATCGGCACCTGCGAGATCTTTAATATTTCTTTGACCTTGGTCACAGGCAAACGCATTTCCTTGGCGATTTCCTGGGCCGAAGGTTCACGGCCGTATTCCTGTACGAATACGCGCGAGACACGGATGATCTTATTGATGGTCTCTGTCATGTGCACCGGGATGCGTATCGTGCGTGCCTGATCCGCGATGGAACGCGTGATGGCTTGCCTGATCCACCAGGTGGCATAGGTCGAAAACTTATAACCGCGCTTGTATTCGAATTTCTCGACGGCACGGATCAAACCCATATTGCCTTCCTGGATCAGATCCAAGAATGACAAACCACGGTTGATATACTTTTTAGCGATAGAGACAACCAAACGAAGGTTCGCTTCAACCAATAATTTCTTAGCCTTGTTAAAACGTGATTGTCTAGTCTTGATCTCGCGCAGCTGCTCTTTGACTTTTTCCAAGGGCTCGCCTAATTCTTTATGCAAGGCGATCAATTGCCGTTTAAACTCAGGCGCATTGGCCGGTAATTTCTTGACCTTCAAATGCTTTTCCACACGCTCAATGTTATTGATCAAATCGGAAATCTTGATGACAATTTCCTCATTGATGGTAGAAGTCAACTTGAATTCGGCGATGGATTTAGCGGAAATATCAGAACCTACCCGCGTATGGCGCACATGCTCGAGGATCTTGGCCAGATCCTTCATCAAACGCCCGCGGCGTTCCAGTTCATCTTTAATAACATCTTCCGCATTGATCTCATCACGTAAAACTTCGTTGATGATAGCCAAGGCTTCTTTACGCGCATAATAAGTCTTGAACAAAGATTCAGCAAAACGCAATTCCGCTTCTTCTATACGCTTGGCTAATGCAATCTCTTCCTCACGGGTCAAGAGCGGAATGGAACCCATTTGCTTTAAATACATCTTCACCGGATCATCCAAAGGAATGAATTTGTCGGAATAAACATCATCTTCCTTGTTCTCCTCACGCAAACGGCGCACTTGCTGTTCACGGCTTTCTTCGACCGCTTCTTCAGCAATCACAGGAGTCTCTTCACCGGAATCAACGACCTTGATATCCTGTCCGTCGAGCACATCAAAGACCTGATCGATATCCTCGGAGGAATCGATGGCGTCAGACAAAGTCTCGTTGACGTCTTCATAGGTCAAAAAACCCTTCTTTTTGCCCAACGTCACCAACTTGTCCAAATCACCCTGCAGATCTTTTGGATCTTTTTCTTTGACCGGTTCTTTCATAAATACCTCATTTTAACAATTGATAAAACTGTTAATTCCAATATTCAACCCGTTTTAAGCAAATGCTTTTCTTTTATAAGCTGATTTTCTTTTTCGATATCATTAGAAAATCTGGCCTGACGAATACCTTCCTCTATTTTCTTAATTCTGATCTTTCCAATACAGTCTTGAAAAATCCTTGCTGGATCTGTTAATTTCTTTTCCTCGATATTAATAAGTCTAGTCACCAAACTCTGTGCTGAATCATCATTTAAACGCAGCAAAATATTATTCGTTGACCAATCACTTTTCTCCTGCGCCAACGACCAAACCACTTCCACCACTTGACGTAAAACCCCGTCAGAAAAATCTTCGGGGCCGATATTCTCTCTGGCCGCCTTGACCCATGCAGGGTCTTTTAAAAATAAGGCCAGTAGTAATTCTTCGCCGGCTGAAGCTGATGCTGATGCCGTTACTTTTATTTTTACTTGAGGCTCATCGAATGACCTGTGTTGATTTGTACCTAAAGAGGCTTGTTTGACAAGCACGCTTTCCGGGATATTCAACTTTTGGGCTAGCCCCTTGGTCAATTCATATTTAGCCACTTCACTTTTAAACCGTGCGATGGTGCCAAGCAATTCATGGCTGATCTTAGATTTACCCTCGACCGTTTTAGGGTCAAATTGGGCGGCAAGCCAATTGAATTTAAAATCTAAAAGCGACTGCGCACTTTCAACGCGTGCGTTAAAGGCCTCTAGTCCTTGTTGCCGGATGAATGAATCCGGATCTTCATCCTGACTCAGGGTAGCCACACGCACATTCATGCCTTCGTCAATCAGCAAATCCAGGCTACGGACGATAGCTGATTGTCCTGCGGCATCTGTATCAAAGAGCATTACAACATTGGGCGTATAGCGGCGTATCAGTCTGATCTGGTCGGCCGTTAACGCCGTACCAAGAGATGCCGCACTATTTTCCACTCCGTGGACAAAGGGCATGATCATATCCATGTAACCTTCTACCACGATAATTCTATCCAATTTCCCAACCGCAGCCTTGGTCAAATTCAGGCCAAACATATGCTGGCCCTTGGTATAAACTACGGTTTCCGGAGAATTGATGTACTTAGCACCGTCGGAATCCTGCATGGCGCGGGCGCCAAAAGCCACGAAGCGGTTTTGAACATCAAGGATCGGAAACACAATACGGTTACGAAAGCGATCGTAAAAACCAACCTTACCTTCGCGGGCGATAATAAGCCCGGCCTTGGCTATAAGCTCTTCGCTTATACTCAAGGATCTCAAATGTTTTAAAAGAGCGTCCCACTCATTGGGCGCGAAACCCAATTGAAATTTTTTGACCGTTTCTAAATCAACCCCACGACCTTTAAGATAATCCCGGGCTGTTTTAACATCAGGTTCACGGCTTAATAGAAGTATATCATGAAAAAAATTTGCTGCCAGTCCGTTGACCTTTAGGATCTCCTCACGCAGCTGACGCGAGGGGCTTGGCACGGTTGATTCGTCGTCGGGAATAACCACTCCGGCTTTGTTAGCCAAGAACCGAAGGGCCTCAGGAAATTCTAAATGCTCCTGGCGCATGAGAAAGCCAACTGCATTGCCGCCGACCCCGCACCCGAAACAATGAAAGATCTGTTTGTCCGGATTGACAACGAAGGACGGTGTTTTTTCATTATGGAACGGACAAAGAGCTTTAAAATTACGGCCTGCTTTTTTTAAGGCCGTGAATTGACCAATGATCTCAACAATATCGCTGCGCTCAATGACCTTATTAATAACATCATTAGGGATCAGTCCCATAACTTATCCCGCTGGGTGCAATACTAGTGCTGCGGTGGTATTGTAATGCTCGCCCGCAAACAACTTGTCTATCAAATGATCATACAAAAAGCTATAAATGCTCACATCGACGTGCCCGGCTATTTTAAAACTGAATGAATGTATGGTCATGCGCGTCACAGGGCCGTTATGTATCAACAAGATCACAAAAATCGTCAGGCTGCAAACCAAAATCCCGCGGACAACAGCCAAAAAGCCTCCCGTATACTTATCAAATCCCTGATGAATGGTCTCAGCCTTAAAAAGAAGAAGCATACCGTTTCTAACAAGCATGAAAAAGAACATCACTGCGACCCAAAGGTCCACAAACATCAATAGATCCCAATAAGCACATGAAAAATGGGTTTTTTCGGCAACCCATGCGGCTAAAAGACTGTAATAATGAAGACTGATAAAGATCGCAACTATAAGCCCTATACATTTAAAAAATTCGGAAATAAAACCGTTCTTAACCCCGACGAAAATAACCCGTATAAACAAAACGGCCAACCCTGCATCAATCCAGTTAATGCTTCTAATTAAGTGAGTTATCATAATTTTAAATTACTAGGTAACGGGAAGTATAACATGTGGCCAGGGAGCTGTCAAGGAAGCGCTTGCTCATGCTTACAACGTAACTGATTGGAATCAAGCGGTTTATACGTTAACTAAAACTATGTCATTATTTATTTAAGATGAAAAAAGCCATGCTTGTCACGACTTTTTTAAGCGGCCATTGAAGGTTCGAGGACAACAGGTGCCAAGACTGATTTAGGCTTATATTCATTAAATTTAACGGACACGATACGCGATACCCCGCGCTCCTGCATGGTAACACCATACATGATATCAGCGGCATTCATCGTTGTTTTATTGTGAGTGATGACAACAAATTGGGCAATTTGAGCAAATTCCTTTAACATGGTCGCAAAACGGCCGACATTGGATTCGTCCAAAGCAGCATCAATTTCGTCTAAAACACAGAAAGGACTGGGGTTGACTTTAAATACCCCAAAGATCAAGGCAATGGCGGTCAAGGTCTTTTCACCACCGGACATGAGACTGATGTTCTGCAATTTCTTTCCCGGAGGCCTGGCCACAATATCAATACCGCATTCCAAGGCATTATCCGGATCAAGAAGCACCAATTGAGCTTCACCGCCCCCGAATAGCATACGGAAATAGATCTTAAACTCCTCATTTACCTTAACAAAGGTATCTGTGAACATCTGACGGGTCGTACGGTTGATCTTCTGGATGGTTGACATCAACTGCTCGCGGGCTGTTAGCAGATCGCTTTGCTGCTTAGTCAAAAATTCGTACCGGCCTTTGAGTTCTTCAAATTCTTCGATAGCTACCAGGTTGACCGCCCCGTAGGATTCGCAGCGTTTTTTGAGTTTGTCGATTTCTAACGTCAGTTCTTCGATATTGACTTGAGCAACCGGTTCTTGCTGTTGAGGTTCTTGGTCGGTGTTAGGTTCAATTCCCTGGGGTGCTTCCGTATTCAACCCTAGTTCGCTTGGCAGCAAGCTTGGGGTCTGCAGTTGGGCTGGTGCTTCATTTTGAATTTGGTCCCAATCGATTTTATAGGCTTGTAATAGGCGTTCTTTGAGTGCTCTTTGATTGAATTGTACTTCCTGCTGATGCATCTGCTGATTATGCGTATCCGTTTTGATCCGGATAACTTCATCCTCGATGCCGCGTATCCCGTTACGTAATGAATTCAGGCGACGGGACATTTCTTCTTTTTTGGCCAACTCTTCATTTAAAACGACACTTAAGGACTCTTTTTTGCAATGCAACTCTTCAATCGCCCGCTGCAGGAGAATAATATCTTCGCTAATTTTGATCTTCTTAGCTTCTACCTCACGACCTTCTGCATCAAAACGGTTAATATCCGTTAGATCACGATCAAGATTTTGCGTATGTAATGCCAAATTATCTTCATAGCCTTTACGCTTATCAGTCAAAGAGCCAAGCTCGGTATTCAATTGAGCAATCAAGATATTCAACTCCTGACGCTCCTGGTCTTTATCAGCAATGGCCTGTAATTTTAATTTAATGTCTTCCTGGCAGCGTGTGATCTGGCCGCCGATACCCTGCAAACTTCCAGACAGGTCGGATTCCTGCACTTTCAAAGAAGCTAAGGCAGACTCCATTTCAGCAAATTCAGAGGTGACAATGTCCAACTCTCCCACTAATTTACCGGAAAGTAATTCAATGTCATTTTTCTGAGCTTCCAGGACGGAAAATTTCTTTTCCTGGTCCTGAATACTCTTAAGAACTTCCTCAACAGCATTGCTTTGCTCTTGAACTTGGCTGATCAAGACTGTTTTAGCATCCAAAGCCTGGGCTAATTTTTCATTGATCATTGCAATGCGATCATCCAGATACTGCAGGTCCAATTCCACATATTTGGTCTCGTAGGTGATCTCATATAATTCCGGCGAGGCTTCAGTAGCTGCAATGACCCTGACATCCTTGATCTTGCCGATGATACCTGTTTGTTTATCACTGGGACGCACCGTTGCTATAAAGCGGCCTTCCACCACAGGATCAGGGATGTCCTGATACTGTACTTGCATTTTCTGGATAAATTCTTTTTGAGATAAAAGGAAAACATGATTTTTCTCGAGATCATCAATAAAAGCTTCTTGAACGGTAAATCGGCTTTTATGCTCATCCAAAACCTGACGACGGGCTTTACTATCTGCCCCTAATTCCTGCAATTGGAGCCACACTTGGGATATGGCGCCATTGATCGCCTCATAACGCTGATAAGCCTGGGCTTTTTCATCATGGATCTTAGAATTTTCTTGCTCCAGACGGGTCTTGCGGGCCAGGGCCTCCAATGTGTGCTTCATATTTTCAGTCAATTGATTTTTAAAACGCACCTGCTGGCCATTAAGCCCTAAGATCTCTTTTTCTACGTTCTCAATTGAAATTTTTGCCTGATTGATGCTGTGCATTAATACGCTTAAACCATCTCCATTCTGCTGCAGACGGACTTGTAAATCCGATGCGCTTTCATCCAAACGCACCAAAGCTTGCCTGTTCTCTTCGATCTTGGCCTGATGAGTACCGCAGCGATTCAGGGCCGCGGCCTTATCCTCCTGCAGACGTTGACAAGTCTCATCCATATTCTGCTGACGCTCTTCATTAAAAGAAATCTGACGCGTATTCATGGCCACTTCATTTTCTAAATGGATATCCTGGGCTTTATATTCATTGATACGCTCATCAATTTCTTCTAATTGGGCAGCTTCATGCTCAATGCGGTTATTTAATTCCTCGAGTTGTTGCGTCAATTCAAGTTCTTGGGCCTGCAAGGCCCGTAGCGCTGCCTCCATTGCTTCACGTTCCCCATCGTAGGCAGCCATCTGATGACGGGCAAAGATCAATTCATAATTCTTGAGGACCTCAAATTCTTCCTTATAACGCTGGGCCTTTTTAGCCTGGCGTTCGATCGTGGCGATCTGGCGCTTTACCTCGACGACAATATCATTGATTCGCAATAAATTATCTTCCGTATCTTTAAGTTTACTTAAAGCTTCTTTCTTCTTACTCTTATATTTGGTAATACCGGCCGCTTCATCAAAGATCTGGCGGCGATCATCCGGCTTGGCAGAGACAACCAGATCCACCTTGCCCTGCTGGATGAGTGAATACGCCTCGGCACCCACGCCTGTGCCTAAAAAGAGCTCGACAATATCTTTCAGGCGTGAAGTATTTTTATTGATCAAATATTCGCTTTCACCGGAACGGAATAGACGGCGAGTGACGATGACTTCATCATGATCGATGGGTAAAATACGTGATTCATTAGAAAAGGTAAGACTGACTTCCGCAAAACCCAAGGGGGCTTTCTGGTCAGTGCCGTTGAAGATAACATCTTCCATCGATGATCCGCGCAATTCCTTGACGCTTTGCTCACCCAAGACCCAGCGGATGGCATCAAAGACATTGCTTTTGCCGCAGCCGTTGGGCCCGACGATAGCAGAAATGCCAGGCTGGAACTCCATCACGGTCTTCTGGGCAAAGGACTTGAACCCGAATATCTCTAATCGTCTGAAATACATACCATCACTTTATAATATTTACCGGGAGAGTCAACGAAGATTTAATATTTTTTACGACGAGCCAAAAATCGTGCCCTATAGCAAGTTATGAATATATTGTGATGAAGACTATTCTAGAATACCTGACTTGCAGACTTGGGCGTATTTTAGGGCGGATTCACGGACGGTTCTTTGCTGCGTTTTATAGTCGATGTCGATCAAGCCGAATCTGGGAGTAAAGCCTTGGGCCCATTCGAAATTGTCCATCAAGGACCAATATAAATATCCTGTCACATTGACCCCCTGCTCCATGGCCTGATGGACACTTTTAAGATGGCTTTGGATATATTCCCAGCGTTCATTATCATTGCTGGTGCAAATACCGTTTTCCGATATGATCACCGGTAATTTATATTTCTTGAGATCTAAAAGCACCTGAGCTAACCCTTCCGGATAAATATCCCATCCCAGAGAATTCTTTTTGAGCGGATGATGATTGTCTTTGCATGTCTCCATCAATAGGTTCCCGATCCACCAGCTATGCACATCTACCAAATTCCTTGAATAATAATTAACCCCAATAAAATCAAGGGCTTTATGCCGGGCTAAATGATCAAGGATCATCAAGTTATACAATTGCTTTCTCATCACTACTGCCAATTGATTTTTTAGACTTTGATGACAAGCAACGATGGCCTGCATATGCTGCGCAATACTGACAGCAGGTTTGGCCAATTTAAATTCTTTATAAGTTCTATGAATCAGCCGGTAAGCCTCGATATGGGCCTCGTTTAAATTATGATAAACCGCCTTAGTCTTAAGAAAAGATTTCGCCTGCGGAGGCCACATGCCCCAGAGATACGCATGGGAAAAATAAATAGTAGGCTCATTAATGGTATACCAATATTGAACGCCGCGGCTCAAAGCCCGGACGACAAATTCACAGTAGCGTAAAAACTGTTTAACACAATGAGGATTTCTCCAACCTCCTGCCTGGGCAAACCAGATGGGATTGGTAAAGTGATGCAAGGTCACCATGGGCTCTATCCCGCGTTTGCGCAGGGCCTTGATGACATTAATATAATGGACGATGGCCTCATCGGAAAATTCCCCTTCCTTGGGCTCAATACGGCTCCATTCAATAGAAAGGCGGTGGGCATTATGATTTAGATTCTTAACAAGATCGAAATCCTGCTCATATAGATCATAATGACGGCAGGCTGCCCCGGAATTTTCTTTGCCGGCTTGGGTTTCCCAAGGCCACCAATCCGCGTTGACATTGTTACCTTCCACTTGATAGGACGATGTCGCGGCTCCCCAATAAAAATCTTTTGGAAATTGGATCATGATAGGATTATATCATCGCAAAATACAAATCATTTAAAAATGTGTTTATTTCGCCTTAACTAAAGAGTAAATTAATCCCATGCCATCAATTATTAAATTGATTAAAAAGACTTATACGATGATCGAGCACCCGGGAAGCAAAAAAGGGCTGAATAATGTTCTTTCCCTTTCAGGACTGCAGATCATTACCTATATTTTGCCGATTGTCATTTTACCTTATCTGTTTAGGGTGATCGGTCCGGAAAAATTCGGGCTGATCTGTTTTGCGCAGGCATTTGTGCAATATTTTATGATCCTCACCGATTATGGATTTAGCGTCTCTGCGACCAAAGAGATTTCTCTCTGCATTGAGAATAAGAAGAAGGTTTGTAATGTTATTTCTGCCGTCATGTCCATCAAAACGATCCTGGCATTTTTTAGTCTGCTGATACTTTGTGTCGTCATTTATTTTGTTCCCAGGTTCAAAGACGACTGGATGGTATATGCCCTAAGCTTTGGTGCGGTGATCGGCAATTCCTTATTCCCTTCGTGGTTCTTTCAAGGCTCGGAGAGCATGAAATATACGGCCAAGCTCAATATTATCGGAGAATTTGCCTATGCGTTTGGTATCTTCCTTTTGATCCATAAGCCTACTGACTTTTTGTTAGTACCTGTTATCACATCTTCGAGCGCGCTGCTCACCGGTCTGTTGGGGCAATACATTCTCTTTACCCGATTTAAAGTGACCTTTCAATTCCCCCAACAAAAAGAACTGCACCGGCAGCTTTGGGCCGGATGGAATGTTTTTATTTCTGTGGTTGCTATTAACGCCTATACGAGTACCCGTATCTTTGCGGTGGGGCTTTTGACCAATAATTCCCTGACCGGATTTTATTCCATCGCTGAAAAAATTGCCAACGCTGTGCAGACATTCCCCTTATACTCTTTCACCCAGGCGATCTTCCCGCGCCTGAGCAAAATATATTATAAAAATAAATTGAAAGCATTTGAGATCATGAACCAGGTCCAGCTGATCACCATTATGATATCTTTGATCTTTTTGCCTTTAAGCTTTATCTTGGCGCCATTTATTATAAAACTTGTTTGCGGGGGGACTTATCCGGCGGCGATCCTGTCCTTGAGATTCTTGCTCATCTCTGTTTTCTTTATCAGCTCGAACGCTTTTCGCGTACAGTTCCTTTTGGTATGCGGCAAAACCGATATTTACTCACGGATACATATCACCATGGCAGCCATCGGCCTGCCATTGATAATCATCTTTATATACTCTTTTTCTTACGTTGGAGCGGCCATGGCAACCGCGATCATTGAAGCAGGCGTTTTCACCATAACCTATTTTACGGTCAAAAGACTAAACCTTACTACGTAAAGCCCCCCAAGCCCCCTACCTTGATGTTACGCTATTATAGGGTATACTTTAAGTGATGAAGCTGTACGTTATTATTCTTTCATTGGTGTTACAGGGCTATTTTTGGGCTCCCTGTGTACAAGCCTCGGAAGCGGATCTGGAATGGAAAGAAGCTGTAGGACTCGCTAAACAGGGAGAGTATGACTTTGCCTTCATGAACTTCAAGATGATCGCCGATGAATATCCTGCCTCACATTATGGCCTGAAGGCAGATTTTGCCCAGGGAGAATATTATTTCTTACAGAATAACCTGCAAATGGCATCGATAGCCTTTAAGGATTTTTATTCCAAATACCCCCAACACGAAGAAGCTCTGATCGCCTTGGCCTATCTCTTTGAAATAGCCCAAATCCAAAACCATCCCAATGAAATGAAAGAATACCGCAACAAAGCAGCCAACTTCCATCAGCTTGTCTTTATTTTTAATGATAATAAATCATTTAAATTCCTTTCGGGGTTTCAACGCAAGCATAAGCTGGTTTGCTACATCAACAAAGTAGAACTTTATGTTAACGGGAAATTATTTACAGAGGTTCCTTTTTAGATGGAAATACGCGATTGTTATCATTTTGATAATTGCCGCGATGCTGACAGCTTTTTCTTTTCAGATCAATCGCTGGATTCCTGAATATGCTCTGTCATTCTCCAATCTAATTGCCCAAGAATTTCAAACTAAAATAACTTTTAGAACAGTCCGATACCGCTTCCCTAACCATCTTATCTTCAAGAATGTTAAAGTGCTCGAAGCTAACGGAAAGAACACCATGCTACAAGCATCCCGGGTAACCCTGGGATTTTATTTTTCCTGGTTCTCATCGATGCCCATCTTTAATGAGACCCTCATCAATGATATGGTCATTGACCTTCCTATCTTTAAGAACTATTTAACCCTTCATGGCAAAAAAACCTGCGCTTGGGCGAAGACATTTCCCAGAGGGAAAATGAGACTACTTATACCTAATGGACAGTTCTACCCAAAAGGCTGTTGTAAGGCCAAGTCTATTCCCTTTGAAATTGATCTCAGCCTTGATCAAAACCACCTCAACACCCATGGATCCTGGGGCGATCAAGATAGGTTCAATTATGAACTCTATGGCGATATCCATGATTCCGGATTTGATGTGAGTAAACTCACTTTGGAAGATGGCCGGTCATCCATGAATCTTTGGGGCAGCTGGCACAATAATGATATCTATTGGAAGGGATTTATCTTTTATAATAAATTCTATATCCTGGATATTGACGGACATTTAAAAATACAAAAGAATGATATCTCCCTCAAACAGATGTCTTTTTCCATTGACGGGAATGCCGTTACCGCCCGGGGGGATTGTTTAAAGCTAAACCTTTCTGAATGTGATGCTGATATCGCTTTAAATAATAGCAAGCTGCATCTTCATGCCCAAAATTCCCCGCAAGGCCCTTTACTCAAAGGGTCCCTTGACTTACAGGGTGCCCACATCGATTTTAAGAATTTAAAGGCACTCATCATCAATGGTAATTCTTTAAAATTAAAGATCAAACAAACACAAAGCACCTTTTCAATCCATGGGAATGAACATATGATCTCTCTGGAAAGCCTTTTGGTCAGCATTAATTTTTCTAACCCTGATCAAAAAGACATTGCCCTATCTGCCAAAATGAGAACGGGAGATGTGGACGGTCATGTTATTTTAAATACCTCTTCTTTGCCGTGGCAAATCAAAGGTCAGGGTAAATTCAAAGATATAGACATGTATTTTTTAAGCAGTAACTTTTCCTCTTTCAAGCAATGCCATGGTCTTTTATCCGGTAATTTCAAACTTCAAACATCAAAAAATATCGAGCTTACCGGCAACTTAACGTTACATCATGGCGACTTTAAGGGTTCTGATTTCCAGGCGTGGATGGCAAAAACCTTACAAATGCCTACTTTGAATCATATATCCAGCGCAGATCTGTCAGGCCATTTTAAGATCAATGGAAGCTCGAAAATGTTGGATAATTTACGGCTGGAGACGGATAATCTTGATCTGAACGGATTTTTCCATCTTGATGCGGATGATCTGGTTTCTAGCAAGCTTTCAATACGTTTCTCCAAAAAACTTCTCGGCGAATCCCCTACAGGCCGTGACATCATTGGTCTGGTCCATGGGGCTTGGACGCTTCCTTTTGAATTCAGTCTTTCGGGGAATTTGTACAGGATGAATTTTCAATGGAACAATTCCCCCCTGAAGAATAAAGTGCGGCAACATATGTTTTCATTCATTCAAAAAATGATCGACCAACACATGGATGACTACACTACCCCCACCTCTGGGGAAACAAGCTATAAAGTGACTGCCCCCAATGAATCCGTATCCCCCGGATGAGGGGACAACCTGCGTTCGGTCAAGATCACCGTATCACCTTTTTTAGCCAAATGACACTTCTTAAGATTCTTGAAAATCGCATGAGGATCATGGGTAATTTTTTTATTTAAAAAAAACGGCTGTACCCCATAAGAAAAGTTTAGAAAATCACAAACCTGTTGATGGGCACTAAAAGACAACACCCAGCAAGACGGTTTAAATCTGGAAATGCGGCGTGCCGTACTCCCGCTTGTCGTCGGTGTTAATATATACCTGGCATTTAATTCCTGAGCGGCCCTCACCGCATTCAACGAGGTAACATCAGTGATCGTTAAAGAATTGCTTTGAGCAACAGTATTGCTGATATGCCTGCCTTCATCATTGGACAAATACCCTCGATCCCTTTGCTCTTCAGTAGTCTTGGCAATTTGAGCCATCATGCGCACCGTTTCAATGGGATAGTGACCTATCGCTGTTTCCTCTGAAAGCATGATAGCGTCTGTACCGTCTAGAATGGCATTAGCCACATCATTGACTTCCGCGCGGGTTGGGCGCACATTCTGGGTCATGGATTCCAGCATTTGGGTCGCGGTGATCACAGGACGGCCTGAGATATTCGCTTTTTGAATAAGCCGTTTTTGAATGCCCGGCAGCTCATCAATGGGGATCTCAACACCCAGGTCTCCCCGGGCGATCATGACCGCGTCCGTTACTTTAAGGATTTCATCAAAATTCTCGATCGCTGTCGCACGTTCGATCTTGGCCACCAAATGAACAGTAAATCCTTTCTTCCTGGCAAATTCCCTTACCTTGATGATGTCCCGGGGCTTCTCAACAAAAGAAAGACCGAAGATATTAACCCCATGCTTTAGCCCAAAATCAACTATAGCCAGATCCCTGTCGGTGATCGGATCGATGTTTAATTTCGCCCCGGGCAAATTAAGCCCTTTATGAGAAAGGAGTTTTCCCCCTATCAAAACCTTACAAAACACATCACGACCTGAAATTTTTTGGACTTTTAATTGAATAAACCCGTCATTAAGAAAAATGATCTTGCCCTTAGAAACACTTTGCGGGAGCTGTTTATACTCAACAGGGATGATCTCATCCGTGCCCGGTACATGCCTCGTTGTCAGGAGCACCTTCCCGTCTTTTTTAAGGACCACAGGTTCATTTTGAAGATGGCCGATACGCATTTTGACGCCGGGAAGATCAATGATGATACTGACCATACGCCCTGTTTGGGAAGCTAGTTCACGTATATTACGGATATACCCTGCGTGCTCATAAAATTCACCGTGAGAAAAATTAAGGCGGGCCACGTTCATCCCGCTTTCGATCATTCCTTTAAGTTTAGAAGGGGAACTCGACGATGGGCCGATAGTGCAGACTATTTTTGTTTTATGGACAGGCAGTTTCAATGTTACTTAGCCTCAAGATGATTTTCCATAAATGATCTTTAACTTATACACCGTTGGGAAATTGGGATAAAATTCTCCCTGCGGCCCTATATAGCCATTCCCTGATTTCTTAAGGGTAACCGCCGTGTAGCCGCCCTTATCATTGGGGATATTAATAGTAATAGAGTCCGTACCATCACCCGTCGCAGCAGGAGTAATGATTGCCGGTGTCACGCTTGGAGCCTGATTGACAACGGCCGTTGGCCCCGCCAAAGGCGGAGTCGGCGGCTGAATGACCGTTACCGGCGGGGCAACAGGTTGATAACCGTATCCATTATACACATAATACACCCCGTCGTTTAAATAATATGTTGTCCCATTGATAATAACCGGTTGATAAATGGACGGCGAAACAAGCACATCATCCGATGGCGAATAATAAGAAGCATCGTAATAGTAGCTGTCGGGCACAATAGAAAATCCAACACCAATATAAGAATGCCCTTGATCACCACCATGATGACCGTTGTCATGATGCCCACTATCATGACCTTGTCCTCCACTATGATTTTGCCAACTACTATGATTTTGTCCACTATTATTACTTGGCCAATTACCGCTATGATTCTGCTGCCAATCAGCATAGGATATTGAAGGCCGCATGATAAATAGACCCAAAGCCACAGCAACAAATAATGCTTTAAATATTTTTCGCATATAAATCTCTCCTCTTGCCTTTATCATTCTACCACAGAAGCCCTGCTATCCCCTCACTAAGTTAGACAAGACAGACCTTCTAGAAGTTCCATACGAAAATAACCAGGCAGGGTTCCTATTGACCACAACAAAACTAGGGGAGCTTGCTTTTTATGTCTTCTAAGATTTCCGGATTAACATTAAATCCTTTATCTATGGCCTTTTGCATATTTATCCAAGCTTCATCATATTGCTCTTTGCCTAAATAAGCCTTTGCCAAGGTGAAATAAGCTAAAGCATCATTAGGATCGATCGAAATGGCCTGGTTAAAATCAGCGATGGCTAGGTCCCAGTTCTTATGATAAAGATAAAGGTTCCCCCTGCTGCTATAACCAAAAGCAAGATTAGGGTTGCTTTTAATGGCCTGGGTGTATTGGTCAAGGGCTTCTTGCCACTTGCCTTGATCCTGATAGATCTGCCCCTGGTAAACAGAACTGCTTAGCCCGCGATTCAATGCTGAGGGGCGAGAGTAAAAACCAAATAAACCGCAAAATACTAATAATCCACCCATCATTATCGGTATAAAAATATCCCCGATGTCTTCAGGCTCAAGGACCGATAGATGAGGATCTTTAGGATCATAATAAACAATGACCTCGTGAAGACGACGGTATTTATTCATGACCTTTAATGCCGCTCGGGGGCTTCTCACCTCACCTTTTTGGAACGACAATCTGTTTGAGAAATACGCATTCCCGCCGACAGAGTATTCGTATTCAACCTGTGTCCCGTACCATCTGAAAGGTGTGGTGGTCAAAGCTAGAAAATCAGGCGCATGGTCAATAATCAGTAAAGATGAGATCATCCTTCCCTTTGTTTGCGGCCAGTTTAAAGCCTCCCGGGACTGTTCAAAGATACAAAACGCCCGGAACAAAATGGCTACCCCTACACCCGTAACAACCAATATAAAGAATTTCTTTATCATAAATTATTTTAATCAAATTAATGGCTTGGGAGATTTTTTTCTTAAACTTTTGTTAACGACTCTTCTTCTTTGCCAGGATTAATTACTGACATCGACAATGGGTTTTGAATGGGCGAGATCTGGATAATAATAGGCATCACCCCTGAAAAATCTCCGCGCTGAAACTGCACGACCATTGCCCGGTCAAAATTAAGATCAATTGTTTCTCCGTTAATATCCATTTGCAAATTCCTGGAATTAAGGTCGATACCACCTTCTACATGATCAGCAACTTTCCTTACGGGAGCAGCCATCGCAGCATTAGCTATCACTGTTACATCAAAGGTTCCGGCTGTAATATGGTTCATTCCACTGATCTGAGTATAAATTAAATGTTTGATATTTTCCCGTTGCTCCCGAGAAAAATTATCGCTTAGGAAAGTAATACTAAAAGTATTAAAAGTCGTAACGTCATTGCCGGTTAACCTGTCCAAACTACAATTAACAGAATAATTAACACGGATTTCAGACTTATTGGCCCCTTTTGCCCCTTTCACCTTTTTTGTTATGACAAACGTTGTGTGCCTGTCCGGCGTTGGTGGGTCAGGAAGCCCAACTTCATACTCTGTTCCTAGTCCGGCAGCATTCCAAGCTTTCTGGAGCTCTATACTTTCAGGAGCTTTTTGCTGTTCTTTTATCGCATTTCTTCTCTCTTCCAAAAGCTTAGGAATAGCAGGTAAAACAGGCCCCTCATAGCGCAAAAGAAAATTCTGATAATCTTTAAATTCATCGCCAAACAGGAATTGCCATTCAGGGATCGGGACAGCTCCCAGCTTATATGGATCGACCTCGCCAGTAAGGACGAATTGTACAATCGCTTGTCTTATATCTGTTGATGATATGTCCGAAGTTATCCCGTCATTAATCGTGACCTTGAGCCCATACTTTTCAATTATTTTGTCCCTAAGGGGATCGTAGCTGATCGGCACGCCTCCCCTGAGGGCAAGAACTGCTTCTACTCTGGCAGAAATCCCTTCTGCCTCCAACTCTTTATTAATTAAAACAAGCTTGGGTATTGAATCCAAAATTGGGACATGTATTATTTCCTTTTTATTTTTAATTCGGTCGAGTAAAATATTTTTTAACACTTCCCTTCTCTCATCAAAATTCTTTCCTTCAAGTCCATTGTTCTCATAAATCTCCTTAATCAAAGCAATAACACTATCAATATCGCCATTATATGAAGCCCTGCCGCCTGGAAGCCATCCTTTAATATATTCCAAAAAAGGAATATAATCTGACATCGACATATAATAAACAAAATCCCGCACATTATCTTCTGTCAATGTCCCCCGGGCAATGATCGCCTTATAATGATCAGCCCCAAAACCATAATGAATATCACTGTTGGGGTTAAGCCTTGCTATCCCCAGCACCTTCTCTTCTGCATTGGGATGGTACTTCTCTTCATCCTTTGTTTTTGCTTCTGGTTCAAGCATTACACGTAAATCCGTTATTGAGTTACCACGAAAAAGCTCTGCCCTTAATTGTGTTACCATTTCTCTGCGTGCAGGAGCGCTATGCAACAATGCCAGCTTTCGAAAATCTCCCTCTGTTAATAACAAATACCCGCTATCCGTGTGCCTCATTTCTTCCATAGCAATTAGAAGATGCGCAATAGTTAAAGGATTTAATGCGCTTCCCCAAACAAGCATACTCGATCGTTTGCCATTACCGGGACTCTGCTCTAAATTCTTTTCATCTGTATTCATTGTATTTTTTGGATTAATTCTCTCAGCCATGATATTTAACGCACGCTGAAAACCGCAATAACTTAACAATGTATCAACCTCACCTGTAAGCGCGTAAAAAGTAACTTTATCGATACGGGCTGCATTCTGATCCTGCAATTGTATGCGTCCTAAGCCAAAGGACCCCAACACCCTTTGCAATTCAGCTCTTTCTTCACTATCTCCGCCTACACCTTTTAGATACATCCCCGGAAGCCGCTCCATGATCCTATTCTTCTCCACTTGCAATTGCCTGCGATTTTGTTTTGCATCATGACGAATAATTTCGCCCCCCCTGCTTTCTAAATAATCAAAGGCATGCTCATAGGCTTTGACCATATCTTCCTTATGCCTTCTTTGTTTTAATCCATCAATAAGTTCCTGCCGGATCGTTTCAAAATTATCAGATTCCTGCTTCTCCAGCAATTTAGACATCTTTTCCCTGAATAGAGCGTCTTGACCATCCCTGAGCAATTGCTCTTCATCCTCTAAATCAATGGGGTCTTTCATAAAAGCCATGACTATTTGCGCACTCAAGATATCGGTACTCTTTATTTTTTTTACCGTTTTAATGCCTTCCATCAAGCAACTTTTTAAGACATATAATATTCCTTCTTGAAAATAAAACCCGGCCATTTCATCCCGGATTTTATCTAGTTTTATGTCTTCATAAGAATCAATGCCCTTTTTCCTATCGATAAGAACAACCCCCTTAAGCTCTGCGGGCTTCGCCCACTCTATCGCGCTTAATATTGCCTCTCTAAATTTACCTTGATCATCCAAATTTAATCCAGTCTTCCCTAGCTGGTCTAATCTCATCAGATTACTTGAAGTAGTATACTTACTCTCCTTGTCCTTTACATAGGTGCTCAGAAGAGCCAGCCCTAATTTAACTCCCGGCTCTGCCGCCATTGCGCTGTCAGCGCTATCATCTCCATCATCTCCATACGAGATGGGGGCAGATGGTTGAACTATTGGAGGCGGTGCAACAGTAACGCGTTCACTTACCAATTTTTTGTTTAATACATCCCCGTTGATCTCTCCCATTGACTTAACCGCATCAGCATCCCCAGGCCCCACCTGTTCTTCAACAGCTTCCAAGGTGTTACCCACTATTCCCCCTGAAAAATACTTCCGCGGAATGGTCTGCCCATCAGCTTGCATATCTTGTTTTATATAATTAAAAACACCCTTCTTATAGGCCCTCAAATATTCCTGATAGATCTTTTCTTTGATAGTTTTATCCTGGACATCAATCCCATTGATCTTGGACTTATTACTGTAAACTTGATTCAAAAGAGTTTCTTTGAGGCTTTTCTTGTACCAAGCGGCCAAGATCATGGAATTAAAGATTTGACGCAAATTGGCAAAATTCTTACCTTGATTAACTTCCTTTTCCAATTCAGGCAGCACTACTTCACGGACAACCTGAGAACCAATGGCATTGGCACTGCTGGATCTTGTACTAGGGATTGCCGCGCCGGTTTCGCCTCCTTGAAATGACACGTGTTTCGCCAAAGATAAATAATCTTGTTCCAACATAACCTTCATATGACAAGCCACAACAAATGCCGTATTATTTTGCACGTAAATCTTGGCTTTATCCGCCACTATCCAGACTTTATTAAAGGTATTGACCGGAATATCGCTCGATCCAAAAAGGTTCTGGGCCTTTGTGTAAACCCTGCTCCAAAATTCTTTACCTAAATTCTTTTCAGGATAGATCAACGATGCAGTCAGCTGTTTAAGGATATAATCCTGAGCCAGCATATCGCGGCCCATGACTGTTTGGCCTAACTGCTGAGGGATAATACGGTCTTTTTCATACGGAGAAAGATTGACCCATAAATCACCTTCAGGAATAGTCAAACTTGCTAGAAAATATTTAATTAATTTCTCGGATTCAGAACGAAGATGGATACTGTTAACACCGAATCCCGAGTCTCCGGTATCTACGATAAAATCAAACAAAATCGGGTTCTCAGGATGAACATGCAAACCCTTAACAATGACCGGAACATAGGAAGAAGACAAAGTCACCATGGTCCCCGGTCTGGGCAACCCTAAAACGGTGGCCTGCTGGGCATTGGTAGTGGATGGGAAAAAAACAAGAGAAGCAATTAGAATAGAGACAATGCTTCTTAAGCCAAATTCTAAGAATTTGTTATGTTTTTGGTTATGGGGTAAAGCAAACATCTTATAATCCTTTAAAAACAGTTAATATACTATAAATCTATTAAAGTATAGCTTATATACTTAATAAGTGCAAATAAGGGCAACTCTTAAACAAAAAAACCGGGACACATTGACTCTTTTTAATAGGTATTCTAGAAAAAGTCAATGTGTCCCGGTTTTTTTGTCCCGGTTTTTTAACCTATGGCATTTTGACCTTCTTCACCGGTACGAATGCGTATACACCGCGGTAAATCCAAGACAAATATCTTACCATCCCCAATCTTTCCGGTTCGGGCACCGTTAATAATGGCCTTGATCGTGGGTTCGACAAAGGTATCGTTGACAGCGATCTCTATTTGGATCTTTCTCAACAAATTACCTGTCTCCCGAACGCCGCGATAAAATTCATCAACACCTACCTGACGACCGTGACCTAACACCTCAGAAACCGTAATAAGATTGACATTGGCCGCATAAAGTGCTTTTTTGACTTCATCAAGCCTATGGGGCTGAATAATGGCTATAACAAATTTCATAAAAATATCCTCCTAACAGTCCCCCCGCCGTTTGGGCCATCGGCCCAGGCGGGGCTCCTTAATATATTAGTCTAAAATAGTATACGCACGTTCGTGATGCTGACTTAAATCCAACCCTATAATTTCACCCTCTGGGGAGACTCTCATAGGAATGATCTTATTGGTCACCCAGCAGACGATCCACGTCACGAGGGCACAATAGACCACGGCAAACAACGCACATTTAAGCTGTGAAAATAATAAGGCGCTGTTGCCATTGAATAATCCGTTAGCCCCTGCAGCATTGACAGATACCGTAGCCATTAAGCCAACCACAATAATCCCCCAAAATCCTCCGACCGCATGAACACCAAAAGCATCCAGAGAATCATCATAACCTAATTTTGGCTTAAGATAGCTTACCGCAAAATAACTAATAATACCAATAACTCCACCAGTAATCAAAGCTCCTGTAAAATTAACAAACCCGCAAGAAGGGGTAATGGCCACAAGCCCCGCAACCGCGCCGGATACCGTACCGAACATGGTTGGCTTGCCTGTGGTGAACCATTCAATCGTCGCCCAGCTGACTGCCGCTGCCGCACCGGCAGTATTGGTTGCAATAAACGCATTGACAGCAACCGCATTAGCAGCCAAGGCTGAACCTGCATTAAACCCTAACCATCCAAACCACAACAATGCTGCCCCTAAAACAACAAAGGGGAGATTATGCAAACTTGGGTATCCTATCCCAATACGTTTACCTAAAAATAAAGCTGTAATAAGACCTGCGACTCCGCAATTGATCTCAACAACAGTCCCTCCGGCAAAATCCAAAAGTCCCCAGGATTTCATCAAGCCGCCCGGAGCCCAGGCCATATGCGCCATTGGACAATAAACAAAGGTCAGCCATAACACTGTAAATAATAAAAAGGACGAAAATTTAACACGCTCTGCATAAGAACCGCATATGATTGCCGGAGTAATGACCGCAAACATACACTGAAAGATCACAAAAGCCCCCTGAGGGATCGTGGGACCATAGTCAGGGTTTGGAGCGGCACCGATATTTCTTAACATAACCCAATCCAATCCTCCAATAAAAGGATTGCCGCGGCTAAAGGCTAAACTATAACCGTAAATGCCCCATAAAAGACTGATGATCCCCAAACAAGACATGCATTGCATTAAAATCCCCAAAATATTCTTCCGACGGACCATCCCCCCATAAAAGAACCCCAACGCCGGGGTCATCAAAAGCACTAACGCTGCTGACACAAGCACCCATGCCGTGTCTCCTGCATTCACCTGATTGATTGTTTCCATAAAATTTCCTTGCTCCTGGCTTTATCGCCTATAAAGAATATCCGTCATCGGATCCGTCGGCATCAGTGCCTTCAAAAACAAAAAAGCCCAGCTTTTTTACAGGCTTGCGCCTATAAAAATACCGAGCTTCATTGCTCTTTGAATGTAAGGACGTCAGTGCCCTTGAATTAGAGGATGATTATCTTCCTTTTTTAATAAAATAAAAGACCCCGGAGAGAATGTACATACGCAATAGTACGTAGAAGGGCTGCTTTACGAGGCCGTTTTCCTAAAATTCTTTTTCTGGTTCTTACGGCGGTATTGAGTGGGGCTGGATTTCATGATCTTTTCAAACATGCGGATAAATGATTCTAAATTTTGATACCCCAAACGGCTAGCGATCTCTGTGACCCTATAATCCGAATTCTTCAAAAGTCCGCAAGCCTGTTGGACTTTGACAGAAAGCCTGTAATCATTAAACCCCTGGCCGGTAATTTCTTTAAAGATCCGGCTAAAATATTTCGGACTTAAAAAGATCTGTCCCGCCACATCTTTCAGGGAGATCTTCTTATCAAAATTGCGTTCGATAAACTGTTTGGCCTGCTCAATTTTGGCATGAATACCATGAGTGTATTTGAAGGCCTTCTGGGCCTTCAGAGCAAGGATGGATTGAACTGTTTCCAGAAATTTACCGACATTAACAGGCTTCTCAATGTAGTCATCAGCACGGCCTTTGAGAGCATCGATGGCAATGTCCTTGCTGCTTTGGCCGGTCAGTATGATGATGGCAAGGCCGGGTTTGATCTTCTTGATTTCCCGCAATACCTCCATCCCTGATACTTGGGGCATCACCGCATCAAGGATCACCAGATCAATCGCATTAGGTTTTTTTAAAATAGCCAGCGCTTCTATCCCGTTGGCTGCTTCTGTGACTGAATAGTCATTCAAACAAACACGCAGTTCTTCACGGAATTCCGCGTCGTCATCTACCATTAGAATTTGATACGCCATTTTCCCCTACTACTGTTTATGCAGCGTCGGTTTCGTACTTTTCCAGACGATTCCCCATAGAAATTTTAAGCTTAACTTGCAAGCCCTAAAATATCAAGAGCATGGTTCTTCTTTTTACTGACTTTTCTCCACCATCCCTCAGCGATATATCTTGATCATCAATGGGTAGCGATCTCAACATAATCTCCCCTGTGCAACGGTAAAAAAACATAAACAACGGTTCCTTCACCCAGCCGGCTTTTAATTTCAATTTTACCATGATGTAAATTGACTAACTCATTACAAACTGTCATGCCCAAACCCGTGCCTTTGGCTTTACGTGTAAAAAAAGGTTCAAATATCTTATTTAGATCCCCTTCGGCAATTCCCACACCAGTATCCTGCACGCTAACCTTAAGCACTCCACTATCACGTTGGGCCTTTAATTCAACCTTCCCCCCTGGTCCCTCAATGGCCTGACAGGCATTATTGAGGATATTTAAGAAAATTTCCCTGATATGATTAGGGTCAGCGTCCATAAACTCCAGACCATCCCCATACTGCTTTTCAATGATGACCCCTTTTTCTCCAAATCGTCCCTGAACAGTTAATAAGCAATCATCGAGAATATGAAGAATTCGCACATTTTCATAATGCGGGATCTTGATACGCGCGTAACTAAGGAGATTGTCGATGATTTGATTGCCTTCCCAAACTTTCTTCTCAATATTCACTAAATGTTTATTGACACCTAAATCATCCATTTCTTTCTTTATATTATACGCCGCTAAATGAATGACCCCCAATGGATTACGCAGTTCGTGGGCGACCGTCGCGGCCAAGGTCCCTATGTCTGCCAAACGACTAGCCTGCTTGAGTTCTGTCTGGGTCTTTATCAATTCTTTAGAACGTTCATCCACTAAACTCTCTAAACCTTCCTTGTCCCGTCTTAGAATTTCTTCGACATTTTTGCGCTGGGTGATATCCACAATCGAAGCCAAAACACAAAGTCCTTCTTCAGAATCAATGGGTGTCAATCCGATCTCAACAAGCAATTGACTACCGTCTTTCCTTAAGGCGTACAGTTCCCTGCCCGACCCCATAGGACGCGCCTTGGGTTGCTGATGAAAACCCTCCCGGTAACCAGAATGATTGCCTCGCAATTGTTCCGGCATCAAATTTTCTATTTTCATATTTAACAATTCATCCCGGCTATACCCGAATAATGCTTCCGTACTTTTATTGACCAGCTGGATCTGTCCTTCCTTACTTACCATGATATTAGCAACGGGAGAATATTCTACTGCCTGCTCAAAGCGCTCCTGTAGCAACTTGCGTTCAGTAACATCTCTGTAATTAATAACAACGGCTCCGATAGCCGGATCATGCAAAAGATTATGCCCTGAACCCTCCATCCAACGCCAAACCCCATCTTTGCGCAGCATTCGGCATTTCGCAGAAGCAATCGCTCCCGGAGTTTTTAACAAGCCTTGAAATATTTCAAAAACACCGGGAATATCCTCCGGATGCATCCACTCAAACATAGAATGTCCCAAAAGTTCTGAATTGTCATAGCCGAGAATATTCTTGGTTGGCGGGCTGGTATATAACACCTTTGCTTGGGTATCGATCATGGCGATGACTTCAAAACTGTTTTCCACTAAGCTTCTAAAACGCGCTTCCTTATTCTTTATATCTTCCTCTGCCTTCTGACGCTCATACAATGCCGCGGCCAGGGTCAGAACAGTCACTGAAATAACGCCTATAAAGCATTCGATGATCACCAAGTCTTCCGGCACGCGCCGACCAACAAAAGGACCTAAATGATTTAGAGACCCAAAAACTGCAATGATCGAAGTTATTAAAATGGATAACGTCGCACCCGGGAAACCAAAACGATAGGCAGACCATATAGAAAAAGGCAAAACCAGGTAGGTCACATGAGAATAAAACCCATATTCCGGGAATTTCCCCATGAACACTCCGGTATTAACTGTAATTAAAACAAGCCCCATCAAAATGGCTTCCAGAACGTTCTTCCATGAATTTGTCCGCCATAATTTCTTATAAAAGGTCAAAAAAATAGAAGCAATAACCAGGATGCCGACAACATCTCCCAACCACCATGTAAACCAAAGCATATCAAAAGAAACTCCTGCAACAGGATGGGTAAAGTATACAGCCGATGTTCCAATGGTGGCGCTTGATAAACAGGCTATTATTACGGCAAAAACAAATTTAAAAATATCCCTGACCTTCGACAACGAAACAGTCTCTTCGGTAAAACTGCGTAAAAGAAAAACGCCAAACAGGGCCTCTATGGTGTTGCCGCTTCCAATCAGCACTGAGACCGGTGCTGCCGGTATAAAAGCCCACCCATGTTGGGTAAAGACCACCATATTGGCGATAAATGCTCCCAGCCATATGCCGGGCCAAACCCGGTATCCCAAAAACCAAACTACAGTGAACGCTAAACCGGACGGAGGCCAGACAGGAGAGGCATTGGTCCCTTCAAAAGCTAATTGAAGAGATCCGTAGGCGATAAAGAAATAAAGAATAGCAAAGGCAATAGACAGGCGGCTGGTAGAAAATGATTGGAGTTTTTGATATAGTGTCACAAAACCCGCCTTTTTTAAGAATGGGCAATATTCTAATATCAGGACAAGAAATCGTCAATAACTCCTTGGTGACGACCAAATATTTTAAAGTTATGTGGTGCTTGAGGGGATTTCTTTTATTTTAAGCGTTCCCAATTCATGAGCTATCTGAGAGCTTAATGACGCGCACGCCCTGCTTAGCGTCCGTGCTAAACCGGAATACGTCGGCGGGGTAATGGCATTACGAAATGTTGATCTTTTGATAATTACCGTTTTTGAATTCTTCACATCGATCACCGTCCATTGCACAACGAGAAACATATCGCGATCAAATTCGCTTTCCAATTGAACAACTTCCAGAACTACTTGATATTTAACGGCCATCGCCGGATTCCAGGGATACAAGGTCCATTTTGCTTGCGGCAATATTGCTGTAATGTCTTCTCTGATCAAACGCGCTATTCCTAAATCGAGAGGTTCCCCCCAACGGTCAAATTGTGCAAATTGAAGCATTTTATCTTTATTTAGCGTCACTATTTGCGGCCTTTCCTGATATCCCGGGATTTTAACAGGCCCGACGCCAATGATCACATCAGAAGGAAGGTTTATTTTCTTACTAACTTGAGTATCTTCGATGGCTGTAAGCGCATAAAATCGCGGTGTTGGACTATTGGGTATAGATAAGCAACCGCTTATACCTAAGGCAAAACACACAACACCTAACACAAAATATAATTTAGAACTGATCCGTTTCATTTTATTCACCAGCCTTCCCTTTTAATAGACTTTCCGGATGCTGCTCAAGATATTCGGTCAATAAACTGACTGAATGCATGGCCTCCTTCGTCTCTTGAAGCGTATTCTGAAAATCATAGAGACTTCTGGGTATATCGCTCGAATTGACCAATTTATTAACCCCTTGGACGGTCGCCTCCAGGTTCTTCGCAATCTCTTTAATCGGTAAGTTTTCCATCGTCTCAAAAATATCCGGGGAAGTGGGAAGTGTGGGCAATTCAGGATATCCTTTGAGAATACTGCGAAGCTTTACAGGTCGATCAGGATAAAAATCAAATGAGATCATCAGCTGGCCTGTTAAAAAACTCTGCACCTCAAGTCTTCCGCGTAGACCCAGAGCGATCATTTTCTTGTCACCACCTATTTCCCCAAAACTGGGAGCTCCCTGTATACGGTCTTGTTCAATCTCGACAATGACAGGAAGCGTGATCGTCCCGGCCTTCGCATCATAAATCAGGCTGATATCCTTGACGGTGCCGATACTGACTCCCCGAAACATCACCGGAGAGCCTATAGAAAGGCCTTTAACAGAACCATCAAAATACAAAACAAATTTATTTGTCCGCTTAAAAAGGTTCCCGGAACCAAACACCACGATGGCCACCATGAGCAATACCAATGCTCCAGTGACAAACATCCCGATCACTGTTTTATTTGCTTTTCTGCTCATCGTCTGTTTTTCCTCTCGTTAAAAACTGAACAACCCTGGGGTCCTTGCAATTGACCAGCAATTCTTTGGGATTTCCACTTGCGATCATGGTTTTACTTTTCTCATCGAGAAATATAGAATTATTCCCGATGGCAAAAATACTGGGGAGTTCATGCGTTACAATAACGAAGGTGGCACCCAAACCATCTCTGAGCTCAAGGATCAAATCATCAAGCATGCGGGAATTAATCGGATCCAGGCCTGCCGATGGTTCATCAAAAAAAATAATATCCGGATCAAGCGCGATGGCCCGCGCAAGGCTGACTCTTTTACACATCCCTCCGCTTATTCCTGAAGGGAAAAAATCCTCGTGTCCGCTCAAGCCCACTAACGAAAGCTTTAATGCCACGATTTCTTGTATCTGTTCTTTAGATAATTTTGTATAAAGCTGTAGGGGAAGCGCTACGTTCTGTCCTACTGTCAACGAACTCCATAATGCCCCGCTTTGATAAAGGACCCCAAAATGCCGCATCATATCCAGCTGCCCTTTTTCATCTGCATCCCAAAAACTCTTTGCATTAAATAAAACCTTGCCGCGGGAGGGCTCCTTAAGGCCTATCATACTTTTAAGTAAGGTACTCTTGCCGCATCCGCTTACACCCATAACGATAAAGATATCGCCTTTATTAATGCTAAAATTAATATTTTTCATCACCAGATAATCGTCATACCCTAAATCAAGGTCCTGCACTTCAATAACCGCTTGATGGTCCATAATCTATACTCCCAAAACTTGACAAATAAATGTGATGATAGCCGTGGCAATGACAATACCTGTTATTCCGGTGACCACAGCCGAGGTTGTTGCTTGACCCACGCCGGCCGCATTTCTTTCGCACTGCATGCCACGCAAACACCCGGCAATAGCAATGATCACAGCAAAAACTAAACTGTGTATAAGCCCTATCCATACAGAGTTAATTTTTACCGCCTGTTGGGTATGATTTAAATATTCTACCGGACTAAGATGGAGCATCCCAATACTGATCAGAAAACTGCCTAATATGCCCATCAGATCGGCGTATATGGTCAATATCGGCATCATCAAGACTAATGCCAGAACTCGCGGTATGACCAAAAACTCAACAGGATCGACGCCGAGCGTTCTAAGCGCATCAATTTCTTCGTTGGCCTGCATCATCCCCAGTTCCGCCGCAAAAGAAGCCCCGATGCGGCCGGATACAATGATCCCTGTCATCACCGCCGATAATACGCGTACCATGGCGATCCCCACCATATCGGCAACAAAAATTTGGGCCCCAAACATTTTCAGCTGTATCGATCCGACAAAGGCCAGGATCATCCCAACTAATAAACTGATCAAAGAAACAAGCAGCAAGGTATCGACACCGCATCTTTTGATAAGAAGCATAAAGTCATCCCAGCGAAAATAGGACTTACCTGTCATCAAGCGAGTGAGAGAAACCGCGATATCGCCTAAAAAGTTTAATGCTTGGGCCAAGCTATCACCCATTTTCAAAGTTTTCTTGCCGATTTCTTCAAAAAATGACTTAGGTGCCTTCTGGGGTAAAACAGTCTTTTCATGTTCCTTCAAAGCAAGGGCTAATAATTTTTGGGCTTCCTGGGGCAGTCCTTCGCAAGCAACCTGAATCTTCTTTTGTCCGCATTCCTTGATTAACTTAAGCAAAAATGCAATAAGACCGCTATCCCACTTTAACTCTTGAGTAACGGCAAAATTAATTTGGATAATATCCGGGTGAGCAATCAATTGCGGGGTAACTTCACTTGTCTCAAGAAGTCCTGCGGAAATATGCCAATCTCCGCTTAATTTAATAAGAAGTGTTTTAGGCGTAGAAAAGTCAAAGATAAGCTTATCACAGATACCCCCCATAAGGGTATTGTAAGAAAAGTGGGATTGTGGTCAATTGTACCGAGGTATAATATGCGGTTGGGGCTCCACAAGTGATTGTGAGATTAAGGGTTACCTGTGATATGCGCACCCAAAAAAGTGGTGTTGGCTGCCACATGTGTATTTTTAAGAACTATGGCTCCTGCAGCAATCATGGCATTATCCCCGATCTCTACCCCTGGAAAAATCACAGAATTCAGCCCTATAATGACATTTTTTCCAATGATAACTTTCTTAAGCTTTAATCCGCCTTGTTCAAAGGAATGGGCAATGATCGTAGCAGAGCCTCCTATGGCTGAATTGTCTCCAATTTCCAATAATGAAAGATCTCCTACATTTTTCGAATTGATCAGGACATTCCTGCCGATCTTGGCGCCCATCATTCGATAAAATAAAGAGCAATAGGGTGTTAACAGAATTAAATCCAGGAAGATGACTTTGACGACCATAAAAAACGCGTTGACAAATACCCATTTAAAAATTTCAATTGAACCGACATCAAATTCTCCTTCTTTGAGCTTTAAGCGAAAAACAATGCTCACAAGGCTGACTAAGAGCATAAGCATGGTGCCGGAAACAAAATACCCCCCCACAAATCCAAAACAAAAATATAAGATCCTCAACGTCACAGCCAACTGGGCTGTATGGATCCAAAGCTGATAGAGAAAATATACCCCGGGGAAAATAGCGGCACCAAGAATGACAATACCCAAACCATACATAAAAAGGGTAAAGAGAATTGTCGCCAAAGTCAGCAATAGATAAAATTTAGTGTGCTTTCCCATGAGACTCTTATTCACCAATGATTAATTCGCAAAGGATGCGCTTTCAACAAATAATGCTTCATCCTCCCAAAAGTCCGGCAAAGAATCTGAAACTTTTTCATTAGCCTTTTCATTAATATAATAATTTCTCTCTTCTTCTTGGTATAACCAATTGTAGAGCACCTTTGTCCCCGCATCGCCTCCCATCATTTCATCAAGTGGCGGCTCTACAATTATCTTTCGACTTTTCATACGCACCTCCTCTTTGTCATTTCTCAAATAAATAAATTTATAATATTATTCTAAGGAAGTATCAAAGAGGAATCAATTGTACTGAGGTATAACAAAAATACATTATTAGATAAAAGAAATAAAATCAATTAAACCAAGGTTTACGAGGGGGGACTATTTTGTGACAGGGTTTCATGAAACCATTCGCGGATCAAACGCAACATCTCATCTTTGTGCTCAAGGAAAAGGTATTCGGCATGAGGCCCATTCTTGATGATACTTAACCTTTTTAAAGCCATCGTGTTCTTATAGAGTTCCTCTGAATGCCAATACCGAATTACCCAATCCGAATCGCCATGAATATAAAAAATAGGGACTTGGGTTTTCTTGACTATCTCGAGGGGTCTTTCTTTTCTAAACCAAAAAGGCCCCGGCCTCACCCCTTTGCCTTGCCTGCCTAACCCAAACAAATTATAAAACAGGTCATTCTTAACATCGATCTTCCAAAAACGAAAGTCAATTTTCCCTAATTCCGTTGGTGCACTGATAGCAACAATACTGTTGACCAAGGTCGTCTTGGAAGCGGCAATAATACTTGTGGCGGCCCCTAAAGATAGCCCGATCAATCCAATGCCTTCATAACTCTTGCCGGCAAACTCAATAACACTTAAAAGGTCTAAATATTCTTTTGAGGTCCAATAAAAGAATCCCTTGCTTTGCCCATGCCCTCTAAAATCAAATAAAATCACATCGTATTGGTCATTTAATGATTCTCCCAATTGCTTTAAAAGAACTGCCTGCTTGCTATTGAAAAAACCATGGGCAATGATGATAACCTTCTTATGATCTGCTTTAAGTTGATCATAATGAATACGGTGATTGTCAGAAGTTACTAAACACCCTGATAATTTCATGAATTCCGGACATTGGCCCCAGCCAATTCCGGCGCTTTCTCAGGGGCTGGAGACGTATAATAAGCTTCGGTTGCATGAGTCAAATTCTTAGCTGTCCCCCATTGGGCTTGAATAGAACGGATAGCGTTTGACCAAAAGCCTTCTTCGTGGTTCCGACGGGAAAATCCACGATTAGTGGTGAGCGTAACATATATGTTCAACGCCCGGCGGGCACAATCTACCATGGTGAATTTTTTAGCAGTTTTTTTGCATGCATTCTTGATCTTCTTAATTTGTAAAACGGGCTGTTTCTTGAGCCACACCAGGCCCGCAACAAAATCTTCGATAGATTCGTTATTAAGCAAACGGCCATTCACACCGTCTTTGACAACCTCCCGGACTCCGGGGGCGTCAACCGCTATGACCGGGATACCGGCTGCCATGGCCTCGGTCACAACCAATCCTTGTGTTTCGCTTTGAGAGGCAAAAACAAAAACATCCATCGCATGATAGGCATTCACCAGATCTTTTCCTTTAAGCATCCCCGCCATATGCAAACGGTCAGTTAGACCCTCCTGGGCCAAAATCCCTTTGATGGGATCTTCAGAGGGGCCTGAACCTCCTATTAAGAAATGAGCATCAGGTTCTTTTTTAAGGAATTGGACAACAGCTCGTGCAACAAAATCTAAATTCTTTTCAGGCGCTAGTCTCCCCACATGGCCCACCACATAAGCATTGGCAGGGATATTCAATTTCTTGCGAAAAGCTTTTCCGGCGCCCCGGGTAAACTGTTCTGTATAGATCCCGGTGGGAACCACATCAATGGCCGTTGTCACTCCTCTTTCCTTCATCATCAGCATAACACTTTCTGAGGGCGCAAAAACATGATCTGCCAGATTGGCATAGCCCGTTGATAATTCAATCATAAAGCGTTTAAGGGACTCTTCATTGCCGGGCATATAATGGACATTTTCTTCATAAAGGCTGTGATGGGTAAAAACCAAAGGCACATTATATTTGGAAGCGATCCTCAAAGCTGTGTCCCCGATGAGAAACGGATGCTGGGAATGGACTATATGTGGAATAAAATCACCCAAGGCCTTTGTCAACGTTCCCTGAATGGGTAATTGTACGGAAAAATCTGAGCCGTTGTAATTGGCAAATGCCGGGATCCGGATCACATCTTCCTCAACCTTCATATCTGGAAATTCAGGAGCCACAATAATGACCCTATGACCCGCCTCTCGATATTCATTAGCAAAATTAATAACGGATTTCTCTAATCCCCCCACCAAGGGTTTATAGGTATTAGTCATCAGTAAAATATTCATATAGTTCCTTTCACTGAATCCCCAATTAAAACATCCGAGGATGACAGATCTCTGGTTTTTAATTCGATGAGAGCTTTTCTGGCTGCCAGGCAAATGGCTTCGTAAGGATCTTCTGTGCCCATGGTCAAGCCTTCTTTTTGTAAATCTTCAGGCCGAAGCGGTTTGCCAAACCTTACCTTGATCGGATGACATTTAGGATATTGGGCAGTACTGGCCCACGCCTCATGCGCTCCTTCGATATACACCGGAACAAGCATAGCATCTGTCACCTTGGCTATAACACCGAAGCCTTTCTTAAATTCTCCGATCTTTCCGTCCGTACTACGTAATCCCTCGGGGAAAAAACATAACCCTTTGCCGTGTTGTAACACATAATAGCAACTGCGAAGAGCCTCCAAGAAATGTGTTGAAAAATCAAAAGGAATAAATCTTCCCATTTTAACGAGATTCCTTAATACACTGTTTTTTATGAACGGCCTAAAAAAATACGGTCCAAAAACGAAGTAAAAGATCTGAAACACCGGCCTGCGCGGTAAGCAAGCTCCAATAGCAGGCCCATCAAGAAAACTCGTATGATTGCCATATAAAATAAACGCACCTTCCTTGGGAACATTTCGGGCTCCTTCTTCTTTAATGCTGAAGAATAATTTAAAAATTAAACAATCAATGGCTGTTAACAAAAACCGAAACAACCAGGCAAAGTAACCGGTAGACAACTCCAGCATCCGCATGGTTTCTTCTTTAGGTCGTATGTTTAGATGTTCTTTCCAATAATCTTCCCCTGTAGACACCCCTTGGTCCTCCAGAGGAATGTCTTTGGCTCCTCTTAACGCATCTGTTATCCCTAGAATAAGATCCTTCACACTAAAAGCTTTAGAGACGGACTCCACTTTTAAATCCGCGCTAAATGCAGATTCAAGGCCTGAGGTAAGTTCAATCCTGCCTAATGAATCAATGCCAAGATCCAGCTCCAAAGAATCCTCAAGAATAATCGGTCTTTTTATGCCGGTTAACGCCTTGAGGCAGCGTAAAATTATTTTGCCGTCAACGGATTGTGTCAAAAGAAGGTCCTGGGCCGAAAGATCTCCTGATACCGGAAGGGCCCCTTCTTTGCCCGCGATCACCCGCGGTTCGTATATTTTCTTGATCTTATTTCTATTTAATTTGCCTAAAGCACTCATAGGTAAATCCTCAAGAGTGACCGTAAAACCTTTAAGCCTTTTATAAAAAGGCAGCGACTCGGAAGCATTGTCAAATCTCTCTTTAAAGACAGAACGCAGATTTACTTCCCCGAATTCCCTAAAACTATCAAGATTGGGCTGAATGATGGCCCAAAGAATTTTTGATTTTCTAACCCCCTGCATTCCTGAGACCGTAAAGACACACATCTCTTTTACCGGGGCAAGCTTTGTATAAAATTCCTCTAACTCTTGCGGATAGATTTTCTCTCCCGAATTCAATAAAATAAAATCATCAAACGGCGACGTAAGGACTTCCGGCATTCAAAACCTCTGCTTTCAATTCAATAGAATTAGTGGCGGGGAATGCCCTGACGCTTTTAAACCCCGTCAGTTGAATATCGATCAATGGTTCTTTTCCAAACCACTTTCCCTGCCATTCGATCAAAATATTTTCTTCTTGTGGTTTTATAGAAATTTGAATGTCTCCAAAACTGGTAGGCGCCCATCCAAAACTCATTTTTTGCTTTTTATCAAGCCAGACTTGAGGTATACCTGAACACAAAATTAATCGATCCTCTTCTTCTCTGACAAAACAGTTCCTGATCATCAACACCCATTCCGCAGCAGCCCAAACATGCTGTCCATCACCCATACATCCCCCGCCTGTAAGAGGATGAATCGATTCCGGCCATTGACCTGTTGGAGACGCCAATCTTGCTACTGCCTTCATCAAACCAAAATACCTGGGATCCCCGCCGCGTAAAAGCACTTGAGCTAGATGTAAAGTAAGGTAGGGATTAATGCCGGAATGGGTCATGTTATGAAAAAAACCGCCATGCACTAAACAATTCTTCATTAAAAATTCAGCTGTATTTAAGACCCTTGGGTCGCCCGCTTCAAAAACCCGAAGCGGATAGCTGGCAACAAGTGAGCCGATCGCTCCGGTATCCATTCGGCGATAGGGTGAAGCTGGTATCGCCGGTTTTATTAAACGCTCATCGACCTTCTTTAAACTCTGATGAATGCTTGCCTGCAGCGAATTTGATTCACCTTCAAAATAAACAGCCTCATCATTATCTTTGAAAGCACTACACAAATAAGCCGCTGCTTTTAATCCTGCAACAGCCCAAAAATCATCCCAATAATAAAAATCATTCGGCCCCAAATGCTCTGCACTAAAACCAGACGGTAATAATCCTGCGTGAGGAGAAAGAGAGTGATCAGACAAACGCTTTTTACAGATCCATCGGCCACCGTTTTTTATTGATTCTTGCCATTCTTTAGAAGGAAGATTACCGGTCATCTCACAATACTGACGCATGATCCATAATGCTTCACCGTTTGAATCCCATTCACCCTCTTGAGACAAAAAATATCCCTGGGCAGTTTGGCGGGCACGAAAACAATCAAGGGAGCGCTTGACCCGTTCCTTTAACCCGACACATAACAAAGCATTTAATATAAATGCAGCATCACGAAACCAAAATCGTCGGTAAATAAAAGGCCCTGGATAAACCTCTTTGGGAGAATGTAAAATCATGACATGGATAGCCGCCTGGTACAGGAATTGAAAATGTTCATCGGGGATTTGCAATACACATCCCCCCTGAATGCTTGCTTTCCATGCTTCTTGAGCCGTTGAATCGGCGTGGACTTTTTTATCGATTATACTTTTCGTTAACGGTACTGAAACAGTGATTACTTGTGTTTGTTCTGCTTCTAACTTATAAATCGCCGCGGCAGAAGCCATTCCAACCTTACAAGAAACCGATCTTTCTTCTTCTTCTGATATTAAACGGCTATAAACATCCCCCCGATGATAATCAGAGAATATATATTTATCAGGTTGCTTATCAAAAAGAATTAGATCTTTCTGATTAACTTGCCAGCCAACACATTTATTAAGTAGGTCAATGCTGTTTATAAAACTAACACCCTCAGGATTATACGGCCTTAAAGATACGACTACCTGTGCTTTGACATCACTGGAGGCATTGATTTCAAGCTGGCAAACTGGCGCTTGGGCATTCCCTATTACTTGGGCTTTTAATTGTAATTTTAACTCATCAAAATTTAATTCTGTTACCACACAAAGATTATTTCCCATGAACATCTTTTGTGATACATAAGGGCAACGGGATGGAATTAATGAAACTCCCTCTTCGGGGATAATCCAAACATCAATAGACCAGCTATCGTAAAAAGGGGTCAGGAGTCCCCGCGGATCTACAAGGGGGAATTCATTGCCGCCGGGGACACCCAATGCTGTCCAATTGCGATGGGTCAGATTAATTTGGGTCAATGAAAATGACCGTGGTATAAACGCATCATTGCGAGGATCGTATTGACATTCCACCCAATAAGGCCAGATCCAATCAAGATTATGCTGGATAGCTAAGCTATTGATAAGCCCCCGCGCATGCAAAACAACACCTGAACGCAAAAGTTCCGTCGGAGCTGCCACCTCAGAAGGCTGCGCGAAATTCTGCAATTGAGATATAAGTTTGATCGGATCTATAAATCCTTGCGCTCGCGCGGCACTTCTTACTAAAAACCTCCATGGAAGCAAATCCCACCACTTAAAATAATTTTCTTTTTTCATAGAAGTTTTAAAAACCCACCATTTAAAACAAACGAAGGTAAATAATCCTGTTATTGATGTGGCCATCATTAAAGCTACGAGAACGGAAGAGTGCCACTGGCGCAGAAAATGATGATTGATAGTGACATTGATCCCTAATGCTAATGAATTAATAAATGCATATCGGATGACCTCAGCCAACGAAGGTTTACTGTTCTTAAATATCCAATATTTACAAAGCAGATACCCGACAATACCTGCGGATGCAAATGAAATGCCTTTGGCCACACTAAAGGGCAAGAAATGAAATAAAATATAATAAATACAGAAATCAGTCGCGGTGATGGCACTCCCTGCGGCACAAAACTTGATAAATTCATCCCGCTGCCTCGTATCAATTTTCAAAGCCCTCCTGATATCTTTATAGCTTTCTTGGCCCTTTCCAAATCATTTTCATTCACAATTAATTTAACGGATTCACCAATAATCATTCCAGGACGGAAACCGCCAATATCCTCATCAGAAACCATATTAAGTATTCCTTTTTCATCAAGCAGCCCTTTGGCTATTTCTGCCTCATATCTGTACATAAAAGTCTTTAGGACTACTTCCTTTTCCATAGAAACCTCAACCTATTGCTCGTTAACTACAGGTTCATTATCAATGAGGCTAACAACGATATTCTTAGAAGAAGATAAAACATAATATTGTATCGTCACAGCACTCGCTTCCCCGATATCCATAAGGCCGATATTACGCGTTTCCTGAGTAATAATGGCCTTATCAGGAACAGAAAATGCCATTTTTTGTTGATCCTGTGTTTGTATAGAAATGATATTACCAACAGCGTCCAGTCCTATAACTGTTCCCTTGATCGTTTTCATTTGCTGACTATCTAACTTTTCCTGACTATGTGCCACTGTTAGCATTAATGCACCCATTACTAAAGTAAGAATTATATTATTCTTATACATATCTATCCTATTTCTTAAAACTTGACTACAAATTGCCCTTTATTTACGTCTTGTTCAGTCTGCACTTTCTCATTGTATTGCTTATTATTCTCGATCTTTTTTTCAACTGATTGCTTAACCCTGATATCTTTATTCGTTTTATCGTTATATACTGCCTGATTCATATTAAATGTCGCTTTATCATGATCAAGCTCTCCCGCCGATTCTTTAGGTGTAATCACCTGCTTATCATCTGCAAAACTTAAAATAGAGACAGATATCAATCCAAAAAATACAATTACCACTATTTTATTTTTCATCTCTTGAATCCCTTTCCGGTCTTCCTCTTCCTGACAATATGCCTATCTCTATTCTAGGGAAAACCTAAAACGAATCAATTGTACCGGGGTATAATAGACAAAAGAATATCAGCCTCTGAAGATATCGAAGGGTTCGATTTTGAGGACTTTACGTATTCCGATATAGCTGGATATTGCAGCGATCACCAGAACCATGCCAAAAGCTAATATCAGGTTGCCGAAGGTGGTCATCGCTGCGTAATTGGGATTGCTGCGGGCAAGGGATATCATCAATGTCACCAGGCCGACACCCAGGCCATAACCGATCAGCGCGGTGACAGTCGCCATGAACAGGATCATATAAACTAATTCGCGATTCTTGCAACCGATGGCTTTAAGCGCGCCGAATTTCTCAAGATTTTCAAGAATAAAAGTGTAAAAGGTCTGGCCTGAAATTGATAGTCCAACGATAAAACTAATCACCGTCATGATTAGGATATTAACGCCAATACCTGTCTTGTACGTATAATAATCAGCTGTAGATTTGTTAAATTCCGCCTTGGTCATGGCCACATATCCTAGCTTTGCAACCTGCTTTTTTATACCGGCCACAGCAGCATCATTTTTTGGTTGCACCAATATATAGGAAATAGTAAAACGTGTCGTAGGAAGATATTCTTTGGCTCGATTATAGGTTGTATAAAGTGTTGGCACTCCGTTAAGTCCATTAGAAGCAACCCTGGCAATACCCACGATCGTACCGCGATGGTCATTGAGTTCGAAGGATGCGCCGATCTTGGGGTTCTCCAACTTATTAAATTCAGCATCATGAACAACGATGAAGGTGTTGTCAGCATAAATGTCCTGAATATTCCCCTGTTCAAGCAAGGGGCGGCCAAACAGGCTTTCATCATCCAGGCCAACAACATTGACAGATTCATAGTTACCGCTATTAAGTTTGACTAAAGCACCGCCGATAAAAAGAGGCACCGCATAACTAACTCCATCCATGCTGCGCACGGCATCCAATACATAATCCGGCATTGGGATGGCACTGGTGGGAGTATTGACACCCCTGTCCATGACCCACATCGATGCGCCGATATTAGTAACAGTTGAAGAGGCACGGTTAAGAATGCCGGCAAACATGGCGGTCATTTGCATCATCAAAAAAACAGCAAAGGTAATCCCCATCAATAGCGCATAAAACTTGGTCTTATCGTTGACCAGCAATTTGAAACCAATCCGCAGGATGCCGCTATATTTAAACATTCCACCAGCCCCCTCCAAGTGCTACAAATAATGCTACGGTATCTTGATAGCGCTGTGCTATTGCCTGTAAATAGGCAATGATCGTCTGGTGATATTGAACATCCGCTGTCAACACAGCCAGATAGTTAACCAAACCTGCATGATAATTAGCTTGCAAAAGCTTGAGTGCCTCACCTGCGGCGCGCTTGGCTTGAACTTGTGCTTGTAACGCCTCTGCGTCGTGTTCCAGCGCTTTTAATGAATCTGCGACCTGTTCGAAAGCGCCTAACACCGTCTGTCGATAATTGGCCCTTGATTGCTGATACGCGTCAATGGCCGCTTTGCGGCCAAACCATAAAGTAGTGCCTTGAAATAATGGGATGGTTGCCGAGGGGCCAATACTCCAAAACTTACCGCTGGTGGCCGTAAGATTGCCGAAATTGGTTCCTGAAGTGCCAAAGGTACCGTTTAAACTGAAGCTGGGGAACATAAGGGCTGTGGCTACACCGATCTTTGCGCTGGCCACATGCATTTGGGCTTCAGCCGCTAAAATGTCCGGACGCTGATTCACCAAATCTGATGGCAAGCTTACTGGCAAATCAAGTGGCAGCACTAATTCATTCAGATTGATATCCGGTAAGTCAGCTTTGGATGGCAGTTGACCTTCAAGGGTTGCGAGCAAATGTTGGGCTTGAGATAAATTCTGTTCTAGGGGTGCCAATAAAGATTGATTAGCGGCAATCAAACTCTCTATGCTCAAAATGTTCGCGTACGGAGTAGTTCCAGCATTGACCTGTGCTTGGGTCAAGCGAAGCTGCTCTTTCTCTAATTTGATAAGTTTTTTAGTTTGATGAATTTCTCCAGCATAGGCCGCACGCGCAATAGTGGTGTTAACGACATTCGATGACAAAATAAGATAGGCTGCTACATTCTCGTAACGCTGATTATCAGCCTGGGCACGCAAACTTTCTACTGATCGGCGAGCGCCGCCAAAAACGTCGACCGCGTAGCTGACAGAGCTGCTTAGAGTGATTAAATTAAAAATCCTAGAGCCAGACGATGAACTTTGCTGTACCGACGAAGTCCGCTGTCGGCCGGTACTCACGCCTGCTTGGATTTGAGGGAAAAACACTCCATAACCCGCGCGCATACTGTCCTGACTGGACGCCAAGCTGGCTTCGGAAGCTTGAAGTGTCGGATTATTGGTGATCGCTTTATTTACTATTGCATCTAATGGTGCTGATTTAAAAAGCTTCCACCAGTCTGCGATAAGCGCATTGCTAGATATAAAATATTGTGGTTGGCCACCCGCAGCTACCGTAGCTTCAGATTGCAATTCGTGCGTGTAGCGATCTGTATCCGGAGGCGCCGGACGAACAAAATTGGGGCCCACGGCACAACCGCCAAGCATGGCTAAAATGACTAATAATCGAAATTTAGACATCAGCTTCTCTCTAAAGTTATATTAATTAGCTGTTGTACTATTATTATCGGTTGCAGTGTCATTGCTATCTGTTGCACTACTGTTGCTCCCTATGAATACATCAACCATCTGCCCCGGATAAACGGGGGCGTCCCCCTTGGAGAAACGGAAGATCACCGGCAAGACACGCAGGTCTACCTGCTCTTGTTTTTCATTAGATAATTCGATCTTAGGCGAAATATAAGGCTGCACCCGGACAAACTCCAACGGTATCTTGATATTGGTGCCAGTGATCGACATCTGCGCTTTAATATGAAATGCAGACGGCAGGCGTGAAACTAATATCTCATCAATATAGCAACGAACGCCCAGATATTCTTGAGGGGTCCCCATGACAATGAGAGGATTGAATAATTCCGTGTAAGTATCATAATCACCCTGCGATGACACATAGCTACCGACTGCTGCATTAAGTACCAAAATAACTCCATTGATAGGTGCCTTGAGCGTGTATTTCTGTAAAAGTGCTCGGGCGGCCTTTACTGCGGCTTGTGCCTGATCAACGGTATCTTTCGCGGTATCCAACACGTTCTTACTGATCGATTTTGGATCAATATCATAGGAAGCAAGATCCTTATTATACTGATCTTGGGCTACTTTCAGATTGGATTGAGCGAGCTCGGTGTTGGCTCTCTGTACTGAATCATCGATGGTAAACAGTACTGTACCCGCCGACACCTGCTGCCCCTCATGAACCAGCACCTTGGTAATGGGCCCAAAAACTTCCGGGAAAATATTAATATTTTCACCGCTGGGCTGATAACTCTCAATCATGCCGTTGGCGTAGATCCCTGATGAGTAAGGATTGGAAATCGGAGTAAAGACGGGAGGCTGAGCCTTTCTTTGAATACCAAAAATATATGCACCGATAAGTCCTGCCAGGATACCTATTATAGCCAATGCAAAAATCATTGTATTTCTAACATCCGGCTTAGATTTGGATACTTTAGTTTCAATTTTAGGCTCGTCTGCCTTTGCTTCAAGTCTAGGCTTATCCGCTTTAACTTCAGCCTTGGGTTTGTCTGTCTTGACTTCAACTTTAGGTTCATCTGCTTTGGCTTCAAGCTTCGGATCAGTTACTTTAACTTCAGATTTAACTTCGTCTTCGTTCATTCCGTCCCCTTGGTCGTCGCGGTAAGAACCCCATCTTCCATATGCAGTATCCTGTCCGCGTATTCGTTGATGCGCGCATCATGGGTGACGATCATAATGCAGCGGCTTATATTTAAGATTTTCTCTTTTACAAAAGAGATGATCATCTTACCTGTATCACCATCCAAAGAAGCTGTTGGCTCATCGAGGATCAGGATCTCCGGTTTGCTGATGATCGCACGCGCGATCGCCACACGCTGTTGCTCTCCGCCAGAAAGTTTCACGGGCAAAATCTCACACTTATCTTTGAGACCGACGATCTCAAGATATTCTTTTGCTTCGGCGACTGATTCGCCCCAATTCTGCTGCTTTAAGATCAACGGAATGGCAACATTTTCGGCCGTGGTTAGCCGAGGGAAAAGATGATAATCTTGAAACACGAAACCAATGGTGTGTAGACGAAAATCAGCTAACTGGTCATTGTTCAGGGTCCAAATATCAGCCCCCTTAACCGTCACCTTGCCGGAATTAGGACGTAGTATGCCGGAGATCATGCTAAGCAACGTCGTTTTGCCGCTGCCGGAGGGACCGACGATAAACAACATCTCGCCAAAATGAGCAGTAAACGCTACCTTATTTACGGCAGTCATCTTGGTCTCGCCTTCACCAAAATATTTTGTCAGTTCAGTTGCTACGATCGCTTCATTTTCCATTGATCACTTTTCTCAATGAATATTCCTGATCGTCCGTTCTGCTTCCAACCAATTATCTAAATGGGACCCGCCCTTTTCTTTATAAATATGATAGGCCTTGATCTGGATAGAAGTATTATCTGCCGTTGCTGGCACCTCATAGGCTCTATAAGGCGTCTTCTCATGATGCAAAACTGCCGCGCCATGCTCCTTATTGTCGATTTGTTCCTCTTTGCTCTGATGATGATGTTTTGGCATTCTTCTCTCCTTAAACTGCTCTGACAACCAAACGCGTTAAACCTACTAAAACCACGGCCCCCAGAAGCGCCATCAAGAATTCACCAAACGAACTACTGATTGATAGCCCAAGTATTTCGGACATCCAACCGCCAAGTATTGATCCAAGTATCCCGATCGCAATGTCTGCAAGAATCCCAAATCCTCGACCCTTGACAATAACACCTGCCAACCAACCGATCACTCCACCGATAAAAAGAAACACGATCAAATGCTTTAACGAATGATGTTCCATAATTCTACCCTCCATTTTTAGATTAACTTTAGGTACATATTTTAAGGAGAATTTTCAATGGCTTCAATTGTACCTAGGTATAATAATTTATTGAATGGTCCCAAATAAAGCACCCACTCCGGCTGTCAGTCCCATGGCAAGAGCACCCCAAAAAGTAACACGAAGGGCCGCTCTAATTAAAGGGGCTCCTCCAGTAAATGCGGCTAATGTGCCGAGCCCTGCAAGAAAAACAAGTGTGCTTCCAAAAACAGCAGGGACCAATATTGCTTGCGGCACTAAAAACAAGACAAGAAGCGGCATGGCGCCGCCTACTGAAAAGGTCATTGCCGAAGCTACTGAGGCTTGCACCGGACGAGGGATAAAATTAACAGAGATGCCCAGTTCATCACGGGCGTGTGCTGCCAAAGCATCCTTGGCCATCAATTGCTCAGCCACTTGTTTGGCTAGCAATGGATCCAGCCCCCGCCCTACATAAATGGCTGCCAGTTCTTTGTGTTCGCCCTCATTGTCTGTATCAAGTTCATGGCGTTCGCAGGCTACGTCTGCACGTTCGGTGTCAGCCTGTGAACTCACTGATACGTATTCGCCGGCTGCCATTGACATAGCGCCGGCTACTAAACCGGCAACCCCTGCTACCATTACTGAACTATGCGTTGCGTGGGCCGCGGCAACTCCCACGACAAGGCTTGCCGTTGATAGTATTCCGTCGTTGGCACCCAAAACCGAAGCACGTAACCAACCGATCCGGTTAATATGATGCTTCTCCTTATGTTGGGTTACGGGCACTATTGCCTGACAGTGTCCGATAAATCATGTCCCGCGGCTCTAAGATCATGCCCCAACGAATGCCTGAAAAGCGGCCGCCCATCGGCGATGGCCCAGACTAGAAAAACCACTAACAAAACCGTTAAAACACCTGTAGGCCTGTACCCCCATGACTTGCTGTACGGCCAGGTAGGTAGAGATACAACGACTACCGCTACGATGATCAATAATAAAAATGTTTCACTAGACATTGAATTACCTCATTTAATAGTTTTCACTTAAAGTTTTTTCTGCTTCAAACCAATTATCCAAATCAGATCCGCCTTTTTCCTGGAAGATCTGATAAGCTAGTTTCTGGATATCGACATCATCCACAAGCATTTTAGTGTGAACATCCTGACTTTCTACTGTCTTACCTGTTTGAACATACGCTTTTTCTTTATGAAATGGTGCATTACCGTGCCCTTTTTTGGTAATTTGTTCTGCGACGCCTTGAAGATGAGTTTGTTTTGACATTTTTTCTCCTTAATGCTGTTTATTCTTTAAAATTTATTCCACTTCAAACCAATTATCTAGATCAGATCCTCCATATCCAAAATGAATCTGACAAGCCAAAACTTGTATAGAACCGTCCTGAACAACTATGCTCCCTGGAGTATCATCAAGCTCTTCTAAGATATTTCGAAAAGAATGTTTTGGCATACTCTCTCCTTATTTAGGAACATCCTTGGGAAAACCAGAATTGACCGCTGTAAAATCAGCATCAATAATATCGTCTTTATTTCCCGGCTTTTTTTCCTGTGGGTCGAATGGATCATGGCCCTGCGACGGAGCATCAGAAGCGGTTTGCCCTTGAGGGGCCGTTGCCTTGTAAGCTTCTTCGGCCAATCGATGCGCAATTCTTTGCAAAGATTCCATGCCGCGTTTGATCTTATCCGCGTTTTTACTCTTGATCGCATCTTTCAGGCTATTTAATTCCACCTCAATGTTACCCCTATCAGTATTTGAGACCTTATCTCCATATTCCTTAAGTTCTTTTTCCGTGGAATACACAAGGGAATTAGCCTGATTGGCGAGTTCTACTTCTTCTTTCTTCTTATTGTCTGCATCGGCGAATCTTTCCGCTTCTATGACCATCTTATCAATTTCTTCTTTTGACAATTTAGTCGAAGCTGTGATCTTAATGGACTGTTCCTTACCTGTTCCTATGTCCTTGGCTGTCACGTGCACGATGCCGTTAGTGTCGATATCAAAAGTGACTTCGATCTGTGGTACGCCATGCAATGCCGGCGGTATCCCGACTAGATCAAACCGGCCTAATTCAATATTGTCACTAACCATCTGACGTTCGCCTTGAAGAACACGGATCGTTACAGCCGACTGATTATCATCAGCTGTAGAAAAGATCTGGCTCTTTTTAGTGGGAATAGTGGTGTTGCGGTCGATCAGTTTTGTAGAAACTCCGCCCACCGTTTCAATACCTAAGGATAAGGGCGTTACATCTAATAAAAGAATTTCCTTAGCTTCCCCTCGGATGATCCCTGCCTGAATCGCAGCACCCAAAGCCACGCATTCCATGGGATCAACACCGCGCTCAATCTTTTGACCAACTTCTTTTTCCAGGAATTGCTGAGTGATGGGCATGCGCGTCGGGCCGCCGACTAAAATGACTCGATCGACCTTAACATCAGAGCCCAATTTACTGCTCGCATCCTTCAAGGCCTGACGCACCGGACCGCGGCAACGTTCAATGATAGGACTGACCAAACTTTCCAATTTCGCACGGTCAATGGTCAGGGTCAAATGTTTAGGCCCATTAGCATCCGCAGTTATAAACGGCAGGTTGATGTCTGTCGAAATGGTACTCGAGAGCTCTACCTTAGCTTTTTCCGCAGCTTCGCGTAAACGCTGAAAAGCCATTTTGTCATTCTTAAGGTCAATGCCGGTTTCTTTCTTGAACTCATTGATAATGTATTCTATAAGTACATTGTCCATGTCGGTGCCGCCGAGCTGATTTTCACCGCTTGTCGCCAATACTTCAAACGTGCCTGCCAACTGTTCTTTATCCCATCCCATTTCGAGAATAGTGACATCAAGCGTGCCTCCTCCAAGATCAAACACCATGATCTTTTGTTCCTTACCTACCTTATCAATGCCATAAGCTAAACAAGCGGCAGTCGGCTCATTGATGATGCGCAAGACTTTTAAACCCGCGATCTCACCTGCATCCTTGGTCGCCTGACGCTGATTATCATTGAAATATGCCGGCACCGTGATCACCGCTTCGTCGATCGATTCACCAAGATATTTCTCTGCATCAGCTTTTATCTTTTGCAGAATATATGCGCTGATCTGTTGCGGAGTATATTCTTTACCCATCACTTTAAATTTATAATCAGTGCCCATCTTTCGTTTGGCAGCGTAAATCGTACCTTCCGAGTTAATTGGTGCTTGTCGACGAGCCGGTTCTCCGACCAAACGTTGCCCGTCTTTGGTGAACGCTACAAATGACGGGAATGCCTTCCCCGAAGCCACTCCCGCGCCTTCAGCAGACGGGATGATCACCGCACGGCCTCCTTCCATCACCGCAGCCGCGGAGTTAGATGTTCCTAAATCAATGCCAATTGCTTTTCCCATATACACATCCTTTTTAAATTTATTGTATATATATATTATGTAAGCTCTTCCATTGATTCAATTGTACCGAGGTATAATCACCATCATTCTTAACATCTACATAAATATCTATCCTTAAAAGACAATAATGCCAAAGTATAATTAAATATGTCGACGGGCTAACAAGTGTCTATCGATGGTGAATTTCCTTATAAAAAACATGATCTTTATACTCATAGGTTTTTACACAATACCTGGCCCACCAGGGCTCACCGAATCGATGAATATTCTCAAAATGGTCCGCCCCATTTGTATAATGGGTGTACGCAGATTCCCCCCAAGCCTTTGCAGCCATCTCCCATATCGGCTTTGGCTCACTGTTGATCCAGTTTGATCTATACCCATAAAATCCCCTGATACTTGCACGAAGACGCAAAACTTCACCGATACAGATCATTCCCTTTAAACCTTGATCAGCCCCTTCGCTAACGATGATCTTTACAGCGGTATCAGTTGGTACGATATCTGCATGGGCCGTAGAAATAAATGTTAATGCGGCTACAAATCCAAGAATTAAACGAATTACAAACATACTATTGCTCTTTTCGCCAAAAGATTACGCAAACCCCGGCCACCCGGTTAAAGCATTAGCAGGCAGCACCTCTCCATCCGGAGAGGATTTCCCTAAATTGACCGCAATCGAATATGGTATTTGTACTTCAACTTGGTGCACTTGGGTGTCATTGATAAGGGTAATGACCTTATTCTCTTGTTCAATGCCGTCTTGCGTTACAATGGCATGATTACGGCTTGTTCCCTCAAGGTTGGGGCCGTCGGGCAGGTGGCTAACATTGATATGATACATCGTTTCCCGATACCGGTAGTGTATTTTGAATGCCTTCCATTCCAAAGGAACACAGGCTTCTATACTCAATTGATTAACGTCAAGCCTTAAGCCCAAAAGAGATTCCAGGACCAAACGATACATCCAGCCGGCTGATCCCGTGTACCATGTCCAGCCCCCACGGCCAATATGGGGCGATACGGCATAAACGTCAGCCGCAACCACATAAGGCTCTACCTTATACTTATTAATATCCGTCGGAGATTGCGCATGTTTAATAGGATTGATCATCCCCAGAATTTCCCAGGCATGTTGACTGTCTCCTAATTGAGCAAATGCCATGGCCGCCCAGATGGCCGCATGAGTATATTGTCCGCCATTTTCCCTGACACCAGGGACATAGCCCTTAATGTAGCCGGGATTCAAATCAGACTTGTCAAACGGTGGATCAAGCAATTGAACGATCTGGCTTTCCCGATGAACAAGGCGGCGATTGAGTGACTCCATGGCCAAACGGGCGTAATCAGGATCCCCAGCATTTGAAAGAACAGACCAGCTTTGGGCAATAGAATCGATTTGGCATTCCGTATTACTTGCCGAGCCGAGTGCAGTTCCGTCATCAAAATACGCGCGCCGGTACCATTGTCCATCCCAGGCATTTTTCTCAAGATTCTGACGCAATTGAGCTGCATGGGTTTTGCAAAGTTCCAGAAAAGACAGATCTCCGCGAAGCTGCGCAATCTTGGTAAACTGCATAAGTATTTCATAAAGAAAAAATCCCAGCCAAACACTTTCACCGCGACCATGCTCTCCCACCAAATTCATCCCATCGTTCCAATCACAGGAGCCCATAAGAGGTAAACCATGTTCTCCAAATGCAAGGCCCTTGAATATGGCCCGTTGGCAGTGTTCATACAAACTGCCCTTTTCTAATGACTGATTGGGCAGATCATAATACGAGTCTTCGTCTGCATTCACCAAACGGCCCCGAAGAAATGAAACCTGTTCATCTAATATTCCCGTGTCCCCTATGCTAAGGACGTAACGGCAAGTGGCCAGTACCAGCCAAAGATAATCATCCGAACAATGAGTGCGCACGCCTCTGCCTGTCGGAGGATGCCACCAATGCTGAACATCTCCTTCGGGAAATTGACGGGACGCACATAAAAGTAAATGTTCACGCATAAGGCCAGGCTCAGCATGGATCAGGCTCATCACATCCTGCAGTTGATCTCGAAAGCCAAAAGCCCCTCCGGATTGATAATAACCACTGCGTCCCCAAAGACGGCAAGCCATGGTCTGATAAAGCAACCATCCGTTAGCCAACACATTGATCGATGCATCAGGTGTTTCCACCTGCACCGCACCAAGTGTATGGGCCCAATACTTAGTCACCGTATTAAGGGCCTCTCGGGGCCCTGCAGTCCCCCCAAAACGTTTAAGAAGATTACGGACATCTTCCATACTTTTCCCAACACCAAGAGTAAATACAATCTCCCGTTGGGCCCCTTGCGCTAAATCAAATGGGACCTGGATGGCGGCACAAGGATCTAATGCAGCCCCCACACGGCCGGAAAGATGCGTGCGTGACATGGACGCTGGATTTAGAATAGAACCGTTACGCCCAATAAACTCCGTACGATCTCCGGTTATTGTTCTCTTCATTTCATCTACAGAAAAAAAGGCAACATTTTCAAAGAATTCCGTGTTATAAGGATTGCGCGCACAAATAGCACCGCTCAAATGATCAACTTCGGTGGTTACATGCATCGCTGATTTTGAACGCAAATCTCCCAGCACCCATTCAACGTACCCGGTGGCAGAAAGCCGTCGGGGCCGTCCTGACTGATTACGAATTTTAAGAACAGAAAATTTGATCGATGCATCCAAAGCCACATAAAGGTGTAATTCCGATTCAAGGCCTCCTTCATTATGCTCGAAAGTACTAACCCCAAATCCATGCCGGATGATATATGACTGCTCGGAACGAACAGGCATCGGTGTAGGGGACCAAAAATGTCCTGTCTCTTCATCGCGCAAATAAAATGCTTCTCCGGTCAGGTCATTTACCGGATCATTATTCCAGGGGGTCAAACGGAGTTCATGGGCATTCTCACTCCATGTATAGCTTAGTCCGCTCTCTGAAACAATAGTGCCAAAATGAGCATTGGCCAACACATTCACCCACGGTGCCGGAGTCACTTGATGATCGACAAGTCTGATAACGTATTCGCGTCCGTCAGGAGAAAACCCTCCTAATCCATTAAAAAAAGCTAAATCATTCCCATACGTGCCAACAGCGGGCTCACGCTCCAAGCGGTATGCTTTACTCGGTATAAATCTTGCAACCGGTACGTCTATGGGAATACGACGGTTGATCTGATCCGCTAAAGATCCACGACGGTCTGAAATAATAGCCCGTGCCACAGATTGAAGCAAAATGCGTTCCTCATTAGATATTTGTTCGGCCGGTCTTACAAATATCTCACCGGAATTGTGCGCTATCTTCCCCTGGGCACTCGCAGAAATCAATCCTAAAACTTGTTCTTGAAGTAACTGTTGATAACCGGAAAGAGATTCATTCCAAATGACTAAATCAACGGCCAATCCTTTTAATCGCCAATACGCATGGGCCTGTACCATCTGACGGACCAATTCGATATTAGTGAGATCTCCAATCTGAAGTATGACGATCGGCAAGTCGCCGGAAATGGCGTATCCCCATAAGCCGCTCTGCCCACGACGATTCTGCATTAGAACGTTGGTTTCTGCGCGCAGTAGAGAATGTGCATAAATAATAGAGCCGGCCAGATGCCCATACATTTGCGCATCGGTTTCTGTGGCATTGATCTGCCGCAATACGACTTGGCTATGTGTCCATGAGAGTTCAAAGGTGCGATCCGTGATCCTCTGGTCCTGATATTTCTCAATAAGAGCTAAAGCTTTATCACGCGTCTCGCCAATACCGGTAACCATATCAATAGTAACTGTTTGCTGCGGCTCAAGGACGATCTGACTTCGAATAGCCACCACCGGGTCCAGTACCGAACCCTGAGATCCTGACAACGGCATTAAATGATCCATCACATCAGGTTGGGCCAGGCTTTTAGCGCGACCGATAAACTTCAAACGATCTGTTTCATAAGAAATCTTTTGGACCTGGGCGCCATGCACGACCATTAAATGCATCATCCAAGAGGTCTGTTCATCGATAGAACGAGGTCGCCTGGAACAAAGAATGGCTTGGGAACGATCAATTATTTTTGTTTGGACAAAAAGATTGCTGAACATCGGGTGCAAGGCATCTGCAGCTGCGGGGGCAATAACCACCTCCGAATAACTAGTCACATCGAGCACCCTTGTAACTCTGGAACGATTGGTAATGCGAACCCGCCGCAATTCAATATCATCCTCTGGTGAAACAACAATCTCCGTATGCGTATCTAAATCATAGTCACGGCGATGGAACTCCGCACGTCCTTCTGAAAAAACTACTTCATAACTATCCGGCTTTTGAAGTGTCGGTTGATAAGCCGTTGACCAATACTTTCCGCTTTCCATATCACGGATATAGCAAAACATCCCCCAATTATCCCTGGTAATATCTTCACGCCAACGGGTGACATCAATACCCTTCCAACGACTGTACCCCCCTCCCGCGTTTGTCACCATCACATGATACCGGCCGTTTGACAATAACTGCACCTCAGGGACTTTAGTATTAGGGCTTTTCAATACGCGGATGGGTGTTTCCACATCGCCGGGAAGCAGGCGAATATTAGATAACTCATTGATGTGAACATGAAATGGGATTATATTGGGGACTTTCTCCTGAAGCAATAACATGGTGGCTTGAAACAACGGATCTGCCTTAAATCGCTTTTGCATAGGACGATCTAACAAAAGATAAGCCAAGGAAAGCAAACTCATTCCTTGATGGTGTGCCATATAGGAACGGATCACCGTACTTGTCCTACCACGCGCTTGACGTGACGGCGTATGATCAACTGCTTCATATAATCCGTATTTTCCCATTGACCTTTCTTTTTCAAGCCGCTGCAAATTGAGACATGCGGCCTCGGGAGCCACCATCAAAGCCAGCACAGAGGCATAGGGGGCGACCACCAGGTCTTCGGCCAACCCGCGCTTAAACCCTAATCCGGGGACTCCAAAAGCACGGTATTGATAATTAAGATTAGCGTCGATGGTATTATAACCTGATTCCGAAATACCCCAGGCTACCCCGTGCTGTTTCCCATATTCAATTTGCCGTTGAACGGCTGCTTGATACGTCTGTTCAAGCAGCGTATTTTCGTAGGTGGGCATGACAACAAGCGGCATTAAGTATTCAAACATCGAGCCGCTCCACGATAAAAGAACCGGTTTCCCGCCGGTTGTCGTCAACAAACGTCCCAAGGCAAACCAGCTTTCCTGCGGCAGTTTTCCCTGTGCTATGCCAAGGAAATAACATAATCTTGCTTCTGATGCTAAGAGATCATAAAAACTTGGATCTAATTTACGCTCCTCCAGGTGATACCCTACAGACAACAAATGACTGGTTGGCTCATAAAGAAAATCTACCTCCATCTGGGCAAAATCGTTGCATTGCTCTGCGAGCCGTTCAATGTCCACGACCACTTGATCGGCGCTCAGGCCAATATCATCAAGAGCATTACGGGCTTGCTTCACAAAGGCATGGGCCCACTCTGTCGCTTCGATCTCAGCAGTACTTTTAAGTTTACCGATGAATTCTTCGGCATATTGGATGAGATGTTCCAGGCATAGACGAGCCTCTTGAATCGTGTTTGGAGCGCGTTCACAGGCGTCCCCAAGTTCCTTCTGTAATTGATCAATGATAAGCAAATTAATATCTTCTATTGAATCTGTCAAAACCTCTAGAGTGTCTCTTAACCCCTCAAATAAACGTGTTCCCAAAATATCCTTTTGACTTAGAGCCAATAATCCCTGCCTTAACGTCAAAAGATGCCCTGCTAGATTGCCGCTATCCACTGTTGATATGTAGATAGGAAGCAGAGGCTGCAGAGAATGCGTATCATACCAATTATAAAAATGTCCCTGATACCTCTTCAACCCATCCATCGTGCGAAAGGTATTCTCCGTACGTGTGATAAGCCCTCGGGTTGTTATATATCCAAAATCATGCGCCGACAAATTGGCCAGTAGTGACAAGCCTATGTTGGTTGGAGATGTGCGGTGGGCTATCTTGATACCACGATTTTCCTGATAATTATCAGGAGGCAACCAATTATCTTCCGCCCCAACAAAAACATCAAAATAATTCCATGTTTTCCGGGAAAGTTTTCGAAGGAAAATGACTTGATTGCCATCAAGTTTTGCACGACGTCTCGTCACTGGACGGCTGATCCACCAGGCTATAGCCGGAGAAATGGCCCATAGTAACAAAACTAATCCTGCTGCTCTAAATGCTAATGGACCTGATGCTGTCAAATAAATAAAGATGAGCATCGCTGTGACAGGAGCGATCGACATTAATCGAAAGGAATAAATTAAATCCGTGCAAGTCACATCCTTATCCGAGGATATGCTCCATTCCAGAAGCTTCTGATGGGTGATCAGCATCCGGACCGATGTGCGCACAATGGCATCCAGACTAAAGAAAGCCTCATACGGAAGGCACGCCAGGCTAAAAGCCCGTTGAGCAAAACGCCAACCCGTCGAATACATGACCGTCTCTAAATGCTGCTCTAACAAAACATCCTTTGATTTCTGAAACAACTCTAAAACAGAACTGATCAACGCCGGCAGAAAAATGATCCCAAAGGCAACTCCCGTCCAAAAGCAGGGCGATGATAAAACAGTCCAACCCATCAATAAAAGGACTATTAATGACATAGGCACAAGACTACGTCTTAAATTGTCAAAAAGTTTCCATTGAGATAATATGGATAATGTATTTCTTTGTCTGACGCCCCCAGATGCCTGGACCCTGGAGAACAACCATCCGGCCAGTTGCCAATCCCCTCGGATCCAACGGTGACGGCGCTTTACGTCCGCACTGTAACGAAAGGGGTGATCTTCATATAACTCCACATCACTTAACAGTCCACAACGGGCATAACAGCCCTCCCAAAGATCATGGCTCAATATCTGTCCCTGCGGGAAACGGCCTTTAAGCGCCCGTTCAAATATGTCCAGATCATAGATCCCTTTGCCGATAAATGAACCTTCCCCAAACAGGTCCTGATAAACATCGGAAACCATACGCGTATAAGGATCTATCCCTGTCTGGCCCCCGTACAAACGCGCATAAAACGAACGGTTCCCTCCAGGCAAGCTCATGCTCACCCGCGGTTGAAGAATACCATACCCTTGGGTAACTTCCTCTTTGGCTTCATCATAGTGGGCCCGATTCAATGGATGGGCCATGGTTTCGATGAGTTGACGGGCACAATTGCGGGGAAGCTGTGTGTCCGTATCCAGGGTGATGATATATTTGACATTGGCCAAGACCTTAATATCACCGACGGTAAGTGAAAAATTATCCCTGGGGCCGCCTCGCAGGAGCCAATTTAAATCCGCCAATTTCCCCCGCTTACGTTCGTAACCCATCCAAATCTTTTCCTGAGCGTTCCAACGCCGCGGACGGTGAAAGAGAAAGAAAGTGTCAAAATTCCCTTTCTTATATTTTAAGTTAAGTCCCTCGATCTTTTCTTGTGCCAAATTAAGCAACATGGCATCCTGAGGCAATGTTTCTTGATCGCTATCCGGAAAATCAGTCAATAAACCAAAATGTAAACATTCCTCCTGATTGGCCAGGAATCTGACTTCCAATGCCTCGATAAGGCTCTCTATATTCTGTGGACTGCTGATTATCGTAGGAATAACCGTAAGGGTACGAAACACTGATGGGATCCCTTTAGAAAAATCCATCCGGGGCAACAAATGCGGACTTACGACAGACATGGCCAAGCCGTTGACCAACTCTAAAGCCAATTGGCTTATAGCCAGACTTAAAAAAATCCCAAAAACAACAATTTCCCAATGAGGGACAATCTTTGGATTTATATGTGTTAATAAAATAGATGTTAATAAAACGGTGAGGATGGCAATGGCTCCCAGATACAGCCACAATGAAAAACGTTTCGCCAATTTTGTTAAAATCTCCAAAGCTGAATAACATGCCCCTGCCGTTGCTTCAAGTGTCCCAAGTCCTTTATCAATTAGATAGAAACCGACATGGGCATTTCGCTCTTCAAAGCCATCTTCTCTGGCAGCCTCAAGGGCCAATTGAATGGCTTTTTGAGCCACTTCACCCTCGGAAAGTAAACTTTTTTTAGCCAGATTCTCAATAACATGGCGGTAGCGGTCCCGGGTGGCAAAATCCATCTTGCGGTATAACTGACCGGGGTCCTCACGCAGTATATTTTCAACAACACTCATCGACTCAACGAATTCGCGCCAATCCCGGGTTTCAAGCAAACGAAGACTCCCGATACTATTGCTGATCGAGACCTGATTGGCCGCCTGGTCCTGATTCCCCAAATAGACCAATTGCTCAATGGTCAATTCTCCCTCAGAAAGCCACTGTTTGATCCATGTCAGCGGCAATAGCAAAGATGGGCTCTGTGCCTGAAGACGGCGCGTCAGTTCTGCAACAAAGGCGTTAGACATGGGAGGCTTTGAGCGTGCCATATCAGCGACTACCAAAATTAGACTTTTAGGATCTTTTTCGGCGATGGCGAACATTTGATCAGCCCAAAAATCTGCTAAATCCTGGTCCGTCCTGACAGAAGCGATACTAGAAGCAATACGTCTTAGATTTTCAATCAGGGCAAGACGCAGCATGATCGGAATGGCCCATAATTCCCCCAAGTCCAAGCTGGTCGATTTCTGATAAGCTACCATGAATCCGCTAAGAGTTTCCGGATCCACCCGGCCATCGCCATGGGCGATCAATTCCAAAGCAATATCGTATACACGCGGAAGACCGGCCGATTGGCCGTTAATAAGATAAGGCAGCTGTCGATGATAACTCTTCGGTAAATGCCGCTTTGCCGTGCGCACTTGTTCTTCAATCAAATAGAAATTATCAAGCAACCATTCACCCGCCGGTGTAATCAATCGTTTTGCCTTAACCGCCGCAATCAATAAAGCATGGGTTTCAAGCAAAACACCTTCATTTTCTGTCAGCCTGACCAGGAGTGATGGGAAAGAACGTTCTTTAGTTAATTGATGTATGCCCGCCAGCATTTCGCCATGCTGTTTCATCTGTTCACTACTGAGCAATTCTGAACGTAACGGAGATTCTACAGATAATTGTTTTTTAACTATTTTTTCAATAAATCTCTTCACGATCAGTCCTTTTACCAATAATTAAAAGGACAGACATAATAAAGAATCACGCCTGTCCGATCATTGAATATGTCATTAAAATTTTAGGGAGAACCCCGAGGCAAATCAATTGAACCAAGGTATAACCTTGTGGGAACGGGATCAGATACATCGTTGAGAATACTTCTGGCTCATTATAAACGCACTATCTTTTTATCCTGAATATTGGAATAAATATTTTTGACATCAAAAATAAACCGGGCATTCTTACGTACAAGTTCATAATTAACTTGAGCATGATCAACAGCTATGACAACACAATCATATTTTCTGATCGTAGCCGCATTCAAAATGACGCTTTCCATATCGATTGCCCCGATCTTTAGATACGGCACAAATGGGTCATAATAATCCACCCCTCCCCATCTTTGCAATAATTCGATGAGTTTCAATGGGGGCGATTTTCTTAAATCTTTCACATTCTTCTTATAGGTGACACCCAATATTAGGAGCTTTGCCCGAGAAGGATTTTTGATCAATTCCACTAAACGGCCAACAACATAAGCAGGCATATTCGCATTAACATCCGCAGCCAATTTAATGAATTTTGAATTAAACCCGTAACGTTTAGCTTTCCAATACAAATACAGAGGGTCTTCAGGGATACAATGACCACCGACCCCAAGTCCCGGATAAAATGCCATAAAACCAAAGGGCTTGGTATTTGCCGCCCTGATCACTTCCCAAACATCAATATTCATTTTATGACAAGCTTGGGCAATTTCATTGATCCAGCCGATATTGACAATCCGAAATGAATTTTCTAATAATTTAGTCATTTCAGCTGCTTTGGTTGAACTAACCACATGAACATGTTTTGTGATTTGTCTATATACCAAGGCAGCAAGTTGTGTGCACTTGGGTGTCAGCCCCCCAACTACTTTAGGCATAGAAGTCACTTTAAACTCTTTGTTGCCGGGATCAATGCGTTCCGGTGAAAAGGCGACATAAAAATCATGACCCGCGATCATTCCGCTTTTTTCTAATTCAGGCTTGATCACTTCTTCGGTTGTTCCCGGGTAAGTCGTACTTTCTAGAATAACTAAGCTGTCTCGTTTTAGATACTTGGCCACACTTTTGATCGCACTTAGAATAAAAGAAACATCCGGCGTATATTTACGCTTTAAAGGTGTCGGCACACAAATAATGATCACATCCGCCTTAGATAATAATGAAAAATCTGTTGAAACTGAAAAATGCCCCTGGTTAATGACCTGTCCAATTTCATGGTTGGTGACATCCGCGATATAGCTCTTGAGATTCCTTATGCGATCGATCCGGGCTTCATTCGTATCAATACCCAACACTTTAAAACCTTTTTGTGCGAAACTGACCGCCAAAGGCAGTCCGACATAACCTAAACCGATCAGCGCTATTCTTGCTGATCTTTTTATAATCCTACTATTAAGAGAAACAGACATGAATATTTTTACCTTTCTTTGCAATAATAACTACTTGTCTACTTTGCAGCCCTTTGGGAAGGGACCATTTGAATGATCAAGTTCTTACTTTTCAAAAATTTAAAATCTTTGATCATCTTCTTTAAAAGCCCAACAGCCGGATGCTCCGGATATTTTTGAATAAATTGCTCGTAAATGCTGATCGCGGCATCGTAATTATGCGATTTGGTAACACATAATATATTTATCCCACTAACAGCCTCCTGCAAACCCTTGCCGCCCGGATGTTTCAGGACGATCTCTCCCAATGTTGTGATCGTAGCGGACCAATTGTTTTGATAAAGCTGACATATGGCTATCATCCTCAACGCACTGTATTCAAGTTCTGATTTAGGATATTGAAGGGCAATCTTTTGATAAAATGCTAAGGCAACGCCATAAGCTTCATCCACATAAGCTTTTTGGTCGCCTGAAGGAACCAAATGGCCGGTTAAATACATCGGGATAGAAAAACCTAAACTTGTGACGGGATAATTTTGTATGATCACCTTATATGTTGCCAATGCTTTATCCCAATGTCCTTCCAATTCATAAGTCTTTGCTATGCCAAACTCAGCATGTGCCGACAATTCCTTATCCGGACCGATAACTTTTTGATATTCCAAGCGGGCTTGGGTAAAATCCTTTCTGAATGAATAAAGGTCCCCTCTCATCAGCTCTGCCTGCTCGGCATAGATGGATCCATTGTATTTCTTGATAAAGGTCTGATACCTGTCGGCCAGCTGATTGATCATATAATCCGGAGTTGATTCCTGATGAAGTGCAATAAGGCCAAACTCGTGATTAATCCCCCAAAGTTCGCGTTGGGCACAATAATCACCATGGAAGCTCAACATAGAAAAGAAAAGATAAATAAATAATAATATGGAGACAAGGGTCAAAATTAATCTGTTCATAAGTTCTCGTTCTTATAAAGGCAATACATCGTTGCAGCGGCGATAATGAAAATATTAATGCCGGTTGTCACAATAAAACTAAGGGCAATAACTAAAACATGGATCTGAGGGGATGTTATTTCAGTAAGAGAACCGATATTATCCCGAATCAATAAAACCGGTAGATAAAATAATGTCGGGACCAATACAAGGATAAACGTTATCCAAAAAGAACCAAATAAAACCTTAAAATTGCCTACCAAAGCTCCCCAGAATTTCCTTTTTTCCAAAATGATCAGCACAGGAATATAGATCAATACTGTTGTCACAAAAATATCGTATAAAAATTGATTGTAAGGTGCGGCATAAAATACAAATTTCTTGATCCAAAAATAGATGCCGGTCGTTGAATGTATTTTAAAAACATGATGTGACAAAATGCTGTAGAATTTATTAAACACCTGAAATAAGAATATGGACAAGAATGAATATAAGAAAATGTAAACATATCCGCCCAAAGATCTTTGTAATGAAGCTTTAAAGTTTACCTTTTTCTCATTGTTGACATCAACGACCATGTCCACTATCAGTACAGTCAAAAAGCTGCTCAAAAATAAAAAAATACCCATTTGAGCATAAAAAAACAGCTTTGGTAACAACACCAGATCCATCGGGAAATGCAAATACTCTTCTCCCCAAAGATTTCTGATAATGGGAGCAAAAAAGACCGATAACGGATAGCGAGGCAGAAAATACAGGATTTCGAGGACTAAAGAATTAATAAAAATGATAATAATAAACGGATAAAAAATCTGTTGATTCTCAAATTTAAAAAGGCTAAATGCCATGCGCAAAACTGTAAAAGGTAATTTTATCTTAGACATTTGTTGATATTATCGTATGAAGGATAAAGAAATCAATAGTACCAAGGTATAATATAAGTAATCCGTGATCAAATCGAACAGGAGAGGCGGATTTGTGTCCGCCTGCGATGGAATGGGCCGACGACCAACAGAAATGGTCGGTATGGAGAACAAACAAGCTCGGATCCAACATTCTATGTTAATTGAATAAACTCAACGGCATTAGCAATGACGTACCCATTGGTGGAAGTGGTTCTGATCGTCAGGCCCTCACCGCTACTATTGCCCAAGAAATTATAAGTGCCTAGTGAGACCCATGTTCCTCCATTGACCTTTTGATTGACAATTACCGTTGTAGTTATGCCGGAGTGTATGATATCCACCGGAACATTGCTAGCCCGGTTTGAATATGAGCTATACCGTAAATAGACCTGGTAGGAACCGGCACCTCCCGATAAACTCGGAGTATATTTTACGCTCTTTGTTCCTTTAAGAGAATTGTCGTCATCAATGTAGTTTGTACCATAATATCCTGAGATAGTAGTACTCGTAGGCCAAGCACCGGTAATTATCACTTTATTTATATTAGTATTAGCGATGATTTCAACTACCGTTGTCACTGTTAATGTTATCGGACTTGACGTCACAAATACACCATTAGCATCAGTCGCGACGGCAGTAAGATTATATTTCCCCGCTGCCACCTTGTTCCAGGTAAGACTATATGGACTGCTTGTGGATGTTCCCAACAAGGTTGACCCATTATAGAATCCAACCTTACTGATAGTCCCATTGGTCTCTGATGCAGTGGCTGTGAGAATAACACTCGCAGGAACTGTGAATGTAGCGTTATTACTAGCTAAACTTACAACCGGCAAACCACTAACTGCAACTGTAACTGCCGTGGATGTTGTTTTATTATTATTATTATCATAAGCGACGGCAGTTAATCTATAGTTCCCCGCTGTCACATTGTTCCACGTATAGCTATATGGACTGCTCGTGGCCGTACCCAGCAAGGTTGACCCGTTATAAAATGCCACTTTACTGATAGTACCATTAGCCTCCGATGCTGCGGCTAAAATAGTAATATATGAACCAGCTGTAAAACTGCTCCCATTGCTGGGACTTGTTATAGTAACTACCGGTGACGATGGAGCTGAAACTGTAACCGTTGTTGGGCTAGAGGTCACTGAAATGCCTTTGGCATCCGTGGCTTGAGCAGTATAAATGTAGGTCCCTACCGGGGGGGCCATCACAAAATAATTATAAGAAGATGTTCTGCTTGATCCTAATAATACGCCTGCTCCATTATAAAGTGATACATTAGAAATAGTCCCGTTCGTTTCAGAAGCTGTGGCTGAGATAATAAGATTAGATCCTGCTGTAATACTACTCCCACTAACCGGACTTGTTATAGAAACGACCGGTAACGATGAAGGAAGAGAGGCCGCTACAACCGTAATCGTTATAGGAGTTGAAGTCACTGAAATGCCACTGGTATCAGTAGCTTGGGCAGTATAGGTGTAGCTGCCTTCAACGAGATTGGTGGCAATATAATTGAAAGGAGAAGT